>Ga0194060_10000032_pt1 | contig 91985 bp, 73 predicted proteins | sample SepL225m_MetaG_FD_163427 | JGI IMG/M metagenome (GOLD analysis project Ga0194060, IMG submission 163427) | Anoxic zone freshwater microbial communities from boreal shield lake in IISD Experimental Lakes Area, Ontario, Canada - Sep2016-L222-5m | ecosystem: Environmental > Aquatic > Freshwater >... | reverse complement strand
CACACCAACATCCACACTCCACAGCTCCACACCACACTCCACAGCAACTCTCAAACTCATAGGGGGGTATGACTTCTTCTATGGATTTATAATTATTTTTTTTTAGTTTATAATGGACTCTAGTTTTTTTTTATTTGAAAATGTTTGTGGTGTCTTTTGTCATTTCCAGATTCAATCCAGATCCACAGCAACATCCACACTCCACAGCTCCACACCACACTCCACAGCAACTCTCAAACTCATAGGGGGGTATGACTTCTTCTATGGATTTATAATTATTTTTTTTAGTTTATAATGGACTCTATTTTTTTTAATTTGAAAATGTTTGTTGTGTCTCATGATGTTCACCATCTATTCAGTAATAGTGCCCAATCTTCCTCCTTGTTTTGCCATCTTGAATAGTTCATAGACTTCACCTGATTCAGCATCCATTGTATCATTTTTATTCCCTCCCACTATTTCTTGTGTTGGGCTATGGATGGGATCAGGTTTCGTATAGCTCTGATAAACAGGAACATTTTTAGTTAAGTTGATATACTGGTAAACAAGAGCCAGTATGGATGCCATACAGAACACCCCTGATATCCATATTGGGGAATAGAGAACTGGAGCCATCCTTGAAATGAACTGAGCACTTGTATCCTTCAGGTACTCTATGCTATGTGTGTTGTTCACTCCAATGAGATAGATCCATATCAGGCATAATAAGTTGAAGGCTATGGCTCTACAGAATTTAATCAGTGGACTATCTATATCGTCCTTGATAAATGTCAAGAAGCTTAACACTACCACCATAACCAGGGAAGGAATTAATGTATACCATTTGCTTTTCCTTTCCATCCAACGAACAATGAATGGTGGTTCCACAATAAGTATGGTACACAACCCTACCCACATGATATGCAGGACAAACACTGGAAACCCCCAATTAGCTACTGGAGCCATACTTCTAACCAGTTGATGAGCATTTGAGAAAAACACAGCGAGTAGTATGGAATTGGAGTCAAAAATGATATTATGTGATACCAACCTATCCATATAAAGTATAAACGCTATGATGGGGTAAAATTCAATCTCCACTCCAGGGTGTATCAGTATCATCAAGGTCATGAACCCTACCATTTTTGATAGACATGTACACGCAGGAAGGTAATTTATGGCTAGCGATAGGTCTACTTGCATTCTCACAGGAACCCCCCGACTGAAATTTAATATCAAATCTAAGATTTCCAGACGCTCTAGTCCTCCAGTTAACCACATGCACTCAACCATGTAGCCACCCGACTGCACAAGGATAAACACTCGTCTTCGACTTTTTGGGTCCAGTTGATATGCTTCCAAGTCATCCTGGCCAATACAGTCCCCTTTCCAGTTATCCCCCAATCATTATTGTCTGGCTGGCATGACTGGTCAATCTGGAATATCCCCTCAAATTTCCTGATCAAAAACCTGACTGTATTATTTTGTTCATAAAGCCTCCCCTGGATCCGAATATATGGTTGTTTCTTGGCAATATTAGTCTCCAAGAGTCCACAGGGGGTAACCTGTACCCTCTTTCCCAATTTCATGCAGAACACCACCATATGAACCACATTTCTAGGACTGGTAAGGTGGAGGGATTGGCTCAGTTTCTCGAGTCCATCAAAGCTACGAGCCCCCATAAAGGAAGCCTTGGACTGGTTGAGGATAATATTCCCTTCTATATGGTATATTTCGCGTTGGACCCCAAAAGATGTCCTTGTTCGAATCAATACCCCTTTTAACCCTTGGGTAGGAACCGCTTCTTTGAAGGATCCACAGATATTCTCTATTTTGGGTGATTGTTTCCCATAAGGACTGTATTTCACGTTTAGCATGATCGTCTGGACCTTTCCATCGTCTAATAGGATGGATTCTGGTATAATTTCCTCTGAATCAGTGGGCTTGGGCATTTTTGTGGTGTTACTGTGGAATGGCTGGAGTTGGTTATTTATAACAGGATTTAAAATAAAAAACAAAATAAAATCAAACAATTCCCTGGTTTGAATTTAGACCAATATAAACTGTTGTAGATTCAATAAAAAAATCTACAAATGTTTTATTTAATCAAATAAACCATCCCAAAAATTGGGATCCGGTCCTTGTTGGACCATGGACATTTGACTAGCAAAGTCATCTGCGTTCACGAAGTTGTCGAAAAATGACCAGTCGGTGATGCTATCGAGGGTCGGGGCTGGCACAGAAGTGTCGTGGATTTTCCTCATTAACCATCCAGTAGATTTGGCCTTCATGAGAGCATTGAAGATTTCTCCTTCTGTATAAGTTTGGAGGAGTGCATCCCTTGCTTCCTCTATATCTATCCAAGATAAACGGTATAGATTCTTCTTGATTCGTTGGAATGGCCAGTTTTTTTCTCCTTGTCTGGTCATCACTTTTCGAATTGTGTGTACTGATATTCTCAGTGCTCTGCTTGCATCATGCAAGGGCATATCAAAAAAACAGTGAAGTATGCTCCATATGAGATCGTGGTTCAGAACCATTTTCAACTAAGATGGGTAGGTATGTGGTGCTTATAAACCCTACTGGCTGTAGATTGCATATATTTGAATTTTAAACAGTAATCAGGATGGAAATCTGGATTCATTAAAAATAGCCAAATTAACACTTACAAAGAAGGGGACGTGACTGGCTGTAGGCGAGTCATGTTACATTTGTAGTTTTAATTCAAACAGGGATCTTTTTTTCTAAAGGGTTCTATTTATTGAGGGCAGAAAATTGAATCCCATCAAAAACATTCATGGACACCAATACCCAGGAACTTATTTTCGACGAATTAACTCAACCCCTTCCAGCCCCTATCATTCCTGATGGGCCTGATGAAGATGAAAAGAAGACTCCAAGAAAATCATTATCGAAAATCAAGAAGGAGCGCAAACCAAAAGGAGAGAAGAAGCCTAAAGGACCCAAGAAAGAGAAAAAGGCCAAGAAGACTAAAGTGGAAAAGGAGGATATTGAACACATCGAGGAGAGTCAAGCACCTGAGGAGGAGGGAGGGGTACAAGGGGAGTATGAGTCTCCTCCTCCTCCTTTGGAACGAACCTTGAGTTTACCTCTCCCTACCAGTGACACCTTAATGGTGGCTGGTTAAGGCTTGGGGAAAAAAACGTTCTAAATGTGAGGAATGAACGTTTCACCCAGATTTATGGGATTACATGTGTCTAATTGACGATTTGAAAGCATATAGAGTAAAAAAGTCATTATGCTATAGTATCCCTATCTATTGTGTGTTTGGAGACACCACTTTAAATTCCATTGTGAGAGAGAGACCAAAGGATATTCTTGGTTTTTCTAAAGTAAGAGGGTTTGACAAGGAAAAGTGTGAGAGATATGGACAGGATATCATTGATATTGTAGGGAATTCAATTGATACTATTCCCAAACCACTTGCTAAGATAGTTCGTAGAGAAGAGGAGGTGTATATTCTGGAGTTAGCCATGAATCGAGTTTATGTGGGAAGGTCTGGTGATGTGGTAAAGAGAATCAAGTCTCATAAGAGAGGAACTGGTAGTATATTCACTAAAGTGTACCCTCCTACTGGAAAATTGTTACCCAGATTAGGTGATGTTCGGGGCTCAGGGGATTGTGCAGGCAAGTTTTTTTGTGGTGTTGATTGTGCTTTTCTTCAATTTCTTATACTTTCCCCTTGTTCAGAACGAGATGAAACTCTTAGGTACATGTACAAGTTAGGCACATCGCTTGTAAGAGGATGGAAATATACTCAATTGGATATGAGTGAGGCAGATGAAATAGACGCTGAAATGAACATCAGAGAACTATTCGACCTCTGTCGGAAGTGTGGTAGACGAGGACATTTCATAGGCCAGTGCAGGCATCAAACAGATAGAAATGGATTGCCTTGTTGACGCGAATTCATGAATGCTTTGCTGTATCAATATATTTCTTCAATAAATCTGAAATATTATCACTATACCATATAGCTGGCTGTGGAGTCACCAGATAAATCCTTCCTGCAATAAGCAACCAGTACCACCCCTGTGATTTGGTGGGATCAAAATGGTCCTCTTCAAAACGTAAAGGAATCTCTGGGTATAACTCTTGTATTGCGGGTAGAACGTGTACTGGGGAAGCATTCTTGATATCATCTAGCGGGTGCCTCACCATTCTCGAATACTGGCTATTATGAAAATAAACCACTTGAGATATATGATTATACATGCCAGGAAAGTCATGCCTATACGTCAATCTCCCCCCAACTGGTATGGAAATGTGCATGCATAGCAGATGAAACGCGTCCATACTAGCCTCATAATTGTATTTCGATATGCACGCCTGATAATTCTGGGATGGAACCTTGACAGATCTATCCAGCAGGTACAGGTGACGAAACATAATCAATAGGGCGCCTAGACACCTTCGCATAGCCGCTGGTGTAAGGACCACCTTATCTGCATACTCTCTGATCTTACAGGGTTGTGTCTCTGATGGATCATCTAGGATGGTATCAGGACCAGCCATCTGAGAAAATTCTCCAAAACGAGCTGCGCACTGGTTCACTAGGGTCATCACTTGTCGCAAATTTTGATGGCCTCTGATATTTTTGCTTAATCTATCCAGAAAAGCTGGCCATTCAAAGAGCAGATTTGATAATGTATCCTTAAACTCTCTCCATGTCATGGCAGAGACTTGTTTATCCATGATGGTGAGTCTATTCATGGGTTGAGTATCAGTGTTCCCTATGGTATAGTGTTTATGTCTACATACCAATAACCCTAGAAGATGGTTCCTGTTCAACAACACATTTCTATCAAATAACTCTTCAGGATCTGTTCCCCATAACCAATCGTGATATATTGAATTTGGGAGTGTTTTGGTTTGCTCCAGTGACTCGTTGATGGGGCTTAGCCTAGTACTCATTTTATTAATTATCTGGTATTAGGATTCAAATAGATTCCTTTATGGAAAAATCAAGCGCATCATTCTGGCTTCAAACAGTTCATTTACAGGAAAAAACTCGTTCATTCAGCTGAGCTTGAAGGTTCCTGTCCATGGGAATGCTAGCCTGCACTCGCTGCAAGATGATATTGCATATGGCCACCCTGAGTCGCTTGTCTTCGTATGACCTACTTGATAGTATCATGGTGCACACCTTGGTTAATACATCAATTGGCTTGAGAAATACTGGCGTACCAGAACGCTTGTATACCATGGCGTGTTCATATACATTCCATTTTGATGGATTGCCTGTTAGAATAGTTTGTATACACCTTCTCTGGCTGGATGTCATCATGTGATATGGAAATGTGAGCTCTCTACCCTGAAAGGGCTGGAGACCTACTTGTGTAAGTTGGATGTGAACAGGGCAATTCAGTATTGTCACTATAGTTTGGGATACAGGATCCTGACTATGCTTGTTGATCTGGCATAACGCACATATACTTGCAAGCAGAGATTCATCTGAAAAAAAAATGTTGATGATCTCAGACTCATTGGGATCCATGATTGATTTGTAATATAAACCAACCCTGGGTATCAGGGATATTTCACGTTTTATTTTTTTCTTGAAACTGAACATTAGGCTTCAGTTGCCTCTGGTATCATATTGTTATCCACCATATATTTGTGAAGAACCTGAAATAAATTATCCAATTCAATGATTTTCTGAAGTAGATCTTCTGGAGACGGGACTGGCGACTCCTGTGAAGGAGCTGCATGTGGTACAACTTCTTTTGTTTTCGGTTTAATGTATTTACTTGCAGCCTCTCTTGCATCATTTATTGCTTTCTTGAACCAATCGGTAAAGGTTTTCAGATCCCCTGCAGCCAGAGCCTGGTAGGCTGGATTTGACATGGATGGATCAGGGCTATGGGATGAAACATTCCTCCTCTCAATTTTTATCGCTATTACCTTTCTCTTGTCCATTACTGTTAGTTTCATACCATCCCTAATCTTAAATACATGTACTTTTTGCATGTTTCTGTAATACATATAAAAATATCCCTTTACTCTCTAAAAAGATGCCTTGCTGGTTGTGTGAATATCATGATGATCCCTTGGCCAGAAGTCTAGCTCGATTCATCTGTGACCAGGCAGTCGTCATGGGGCCGGATCTTATGGCAGAACGTATCCATGAAAAACTGATTGAAAAATGCCCTATGGCAGATGGAATCGGGCTTGACGAGGTGCGGGAACACATCATGGTCCACACGCTTCATCCTGGGGTGAGAGTTGCTTGTATTATGCGTTCTCTGTTGAAACTCACGGATAAACTAGAGGGTATCACTATGGTATTGGATGATGATACCGGTAAAATGGTGGTGGATGCCAAGAATGTCTCTGTATATCTAAAGGTAATCTCAGAGGTTATGCAAATGTACAAGTCTGGGGAAGTAAATAGGCTCATGTTTGCTGTTGACTCCCAACAAAAAAATACGTGAACCATATTTTTTTTTCAAAACAGCATAAAGTCTATAAAACTATCTCTCTTTGTAGTGCCATAATGAACATATCTTCTCAATTGGTCATAGTATATACTTTCGTGTACATTCTGGTGTTCCTTTTCTTTATGTTATATTTTACCCCAGATCAACTTCGGCCCACAGAATGTACTTGATACATATCATATTTAAGCTTGTACTCTCTATTCCTCATCGTTATGTCGAGACCACCAGCACATTTTCAGAATACGTACCCCCAGGTTGTAAATGGGGGGCTCATTGATTTTCAAGATAATCAGCTTAGGGGACCATGTGACTTTGGCATGACATCCTCTGGACTATCCACTCCTGGTACATGTATTACCGGACCTCCATCCTTCATCCATGTGAATGGAATCACCTATAGGCCTGTAGACGAGACCCAAGAAACAGTAAAGGCTTCCACTGTAAGTTCTAGCGCGTCTACTTCTGTCAAGTCATCTGCCCCTGCATCCGATTCCCTAGACGAGGAAATTGAACGAAGGGTGCAGGTCAAGGTAGACGAATATCTCTCTCGTCAGGCTGGACGATCCTCATCTTCCCGGCCTGAGGAACGCAGGGCAAACACGAATGCACCCCCTGAGGATGAAGTAGCTCGTAGACTCCAGCGAGTCAACGAGAATATGCGTCAGTTCAAGTCCTCTGGGAGGGATGATAAGTTTATATCCAATCGAAATTGGTAATTGATTCTTTCTTTTTGTCTATCATAACTGGGGATTGCAGCTTGAAACCAAATGTATTAAACACAATCCCTGACGCAGTGGTGTATGAGCCAGAGACCTCTCACGCTTGCTTTTCTCAAACCTACCCACATAGACCACTGGGTTAACAGATTAACAGCAGCTGTTAGCGAGCACCCTGTATGCCATGTGGAGTTGTTTTTCGAGTCATTGAATCAATGTTTTTCTATTCTTTGGGGTGATGTGGCTGGTTTCAAGCCAAAGAGCCTGAGTAATCCTAATTATTTATTAGTTACGCTCTCTGTAACCCCTAAAGAATACGATGCGTGTCTTGATTTCTGTAGAATGATATCTTTACAAAATATAGCATTTGATGAATATGGGATGTGGCAGTCCATGTATTCCTGTGGATGCTGCCCTCAGACTTCCCAGACTGTTGGATCTACTTTTTGTAGTAAGATAATAACTGAAGCGCTCCAATATGCCAATATAGATGAGGTGGACGCCTTGAATCCTTCATGTACTACACCCAGTAGACTTTATTCTGCAATAAGACGATCCAGAAGACTGGTCTGTAATAGTGTACCATTCAAGCGACAGGCCTTGTTGCAATTAGCAGCCTAAAATTTCAATTTGTTGTTTCTCGAATAAATCCTTTGACCAGTGGCCATAACCGACTCCATCCAGCAAAAACATCCTCCATGGTCTTCCCGCCCGTAATCACTATTTTGCCTGATGTACACACACTAGTTTTACTGAATCAACAATAAAGGCAGGTGGACTAGGTTGGGGATATGGATTTACCTGATATGAAACAAAGTAATACCACTGGGGATGATTCTGGCCTGTAAATTAACCCAGGGAACATCTTCCTCTGATAAGTACAATTTAATGCAAGCTTAGAATACATCCCTTGAATGTCTAGATATCCTTTTCCAACGGGTAACTCTACATGAGCCACCATATTTTGCACGTCGCAGGCACATAACCTGAATTCGTGCCCTGGTATAGCATCCTCTAGTAATCTGGCTACAAATAATGATGCATACACACACTCGTACCATGTTCTGCATCCTGTTACCACCAGTTTTCCGCTTGAAAATAACAAAGTAGTGCATTCTGGTTGATATAATCGAACTGTGATGGCAGCAAATCTATTCTTGTCATAAAATGAAAATGGGAGAATACTGTTGATGTGATGCAAATCTAGCACCTTGATGTCACTGGTTATCTGAGAGGTAGCCACTATATTGTGAACAGTGGGTAAAGGAGTGCCATTATGCTCATCGTACTCTGCGTTAGCCAATGAGCTATATTTTCTTTTTCTCATTTTAGTTGACGTTTGTGAAAACCATACGCACGTGATAAACAGATTTATAGTTTTAAAAAAAATATACCTCTATTTGAATTCCATAATATAATAACCATTTTCGCATAACCAATCAATTCCTTACCAGATCATCCATGGAAAAACATTGTGCCTTATGTGGTCTCAATTTGAATGGACGAAGACGACGTTTTCAAAGTTCTACATCCATCTATAATTTTATTGTGGAAAAATGCAAGCCTACCCCGTTTGCGTACCTTTATCTGACTCGAGAGGAACCAGAACATCCATATAAACAATCCATATGTATTCCTTGCGTAAACTGGTGTGTATCTATCCTATTGTGATTATTCTTATCTTCTCTTACTATCTGTTATTTCCTTGTATCATAGGAAACGTCGTGCAGAAATAACTGGTCTAAAGCGCATGAAATACCCCTTGTTGCAGATAGATCAATTGGTATTATTCCTGATGGACCCTGGACGGTTCCAAGAACCTGATAATAGATGCATGGTCCGCTTGATGATGGCAATCAGACAAGAAGATAACCCATTCTATCATATGTTCCCACTCCCTGTGAAAACTATCATCCACACGATCAAAGATAACACCTATCATCACGCTGTTCTCGCTTGGTGGAATTATAATGGAAGAACACAGTTTTTTAGTCATGCCAAACAAGTACGAAGAGTCCGATATGTTATCAAGAAAGGTCTTGCAGGCGTATAGATAAAAAAAACATAAAAAAATTATTATATGGTATAAAGCCATCAAGAATCATCTCATGTCACCTAGATGAGACAAGCTGTATACTCAATACACATTGGCAATCGTGAAGACATGAGGAAACTTGAGGATTACATCACACTCCTGCTCAAAGGCGAAAACAACCAGTGCTCATTCATCCGTACGCAAGAATTCGTTTCTATGCGACTTCACGCGCTTTACAGACCACCACCAGCAGACGACATTACAGTCTATGGTGATAACATAAAGATTGTACTTGACTCTCATAAAGATGCCACTGTTTATATCATGGATCAGGGTTTTATTGATGAATCTGAAACATTTACCTCTGGAAAACGCCCTGCGCCAGACGAACCCTCCACTGATATATGAGAAAACCACCTGACTCGTTTCTTGTCTTCATTAAACAAATTTATCAGAGCCAAACGAGGCCTGAGTGCGTATTGTGTGACACATACGCGCATCACATCTTTGCAATATTTGGCCATAGCTTTCCAATGACGCCCTGTTTTCTTCTCTGAATAGTACATGATCAATAAAATCAGTTGCTTGTCTTTTTCTAATACCATATCAACTCCAAAAATGCGATAATTGAGAGTATCTATCACTCCACATACTCCGTGATGGCTTGTCATATTGAGATTATCAGCCCATTCAATCACTCTGTCTTCTGTCTCATAGCACCCTCCTATACATTCTGTATTCTGGTATTCATATCGTTCTTTGTTTGGAATCTCCTCTTTGCATGACCAACACACATTATCATTTTCCTTGTCTATATCCAGGTTTACAAAAAGTGGGTGGTGGATAAATGAGTCTACATTCATAGCCATATATGATACTGGTGTGATTTAAAGGCCTTATAAACGTTTTCTGTCACTAACAGACAAACTTGTTTCATGATTCCTTCCTTATAAACGTTTCATGTAACTCATATAAAAGACACTTTGCACTCATCATGTTATCATGACATCTTATTTCAACGTGAATCTAAGGGGTACTATGAGTCTATTCGCTAGCAAAATCCCTGAGGAAGCCATATGTAATTTTACTGATTATTCGGATAGAACTGTTCATCTGTATGCATGGGTGGATAAGAATCGGGGTCAGGGAACCCAGGTGCAATACACCCAGCAAACAGCAGGGACATTCTCCTTATCCATACCGATAAAGGACGGGGATGTAGATTTGTTGAAATTACAGGCTTGCACCAGAGTGCGGGATTCTGACACCGGGAATGTGAGAACCATCACACTGGCAGTCAGCGCGGTTCAGATGGATAAATTATTGGAAGGAAAAACTATCACCACCACCATGCATGACCCGTTTTCTCCAGAAGACGCTGTTGTGGTCACATTGTCAGCTGAAAATGCACATGAATTTGCGAATTGCATCTCTAATCAACCTGTTTTGATCCCCGTAATCTCTGGTGGGCCTGATGATCTACCATTCATTCGGTTTCAACGATCCTCTTTGTGGGATATAGCGCAAATCAATGCAGAAGTGGATAAAGTGTCAGAACATATTCAGAGTAATATCAAACTAAATAATACCAGACTCCCTCCTGGAGGGGATATGTTTGCTTCAGGGATTTCAAGGTAATCATATTTTGTTTGTTATATTTTTTTAAAACTAAAATTTTCTATTCTTCTATCTAGTTGGGAATTCGGTGGGGCCTCGTTTGGAGATGGTACCCCAGATATCCCTAATCTGAAAACCCATTATGCCTTGATGGATGCTCATCAGGAGAATTGGACTCGTTCATTGCCTATTGCTATCCTTCTCTATAATACCTTTTTAAAATTGAAGCACTCTGGTTATACAATGACGCAAGCCATGGAACTGGACAAACCAGCCTTAGCCAAGTTGCTCTGTGGCTGTTTCGCTGTAACGTAAGCCATCCATAATTATTTCTGTTGTTGTTACCATCCCTATAACTAACACATCCTCCATAACACAGATGTGACGCTGGTTTGGTCCCGTATGAACGAGATTTTACCGAGACTCTTGACATATCCTTCTTCGAGGGAATCTCCATTAAACCTAGAAGCACTGAAAATATGGCCCTCCCTTGTGGTGCTCCACAGTTTATGGGTAGAACTTTCCAACGCCCTAACCCCATTATTGTGACCAAAAACATGACCTTTCAAGAATTGATGAAACTGTTACAAGGAAGGCCTGAAAATCCAGTATACCTCCTTACAGACGACTGTGAATCCTCGGCGTGGCTGCAAAAACTCTTGAAATCTTCCGCAGAACGAGGCGATCTGTCTCCTCAAGGCTTGAAAGATGCCTGTTCCAACTGGCCTCTCTTTGCCAATTGGTCTTCTCAATGCTGGGAGTTGATCTCGTCTTTCCTGAAGAAGGGAATGGATCTTATAAAGACTGACCAGTTGTGCCTGGTGACTAGTGTGGGCCTGGCTAGCAGCGCTTCAGCGTCTGATAATCAACCAAACCAGACAACTACTTCTGATCAGCCAGATTTAGATCCAGGGCCTTACAATGGGCACTGTTTTAATGTGGCTAGGCTAAAACAAGACGATGGGGCTCCTCATTGTTTCATCGTGGAGGGAACCGCCTCTATGGTTCCTATCAAGCTCTCTTCTGCATCCCCTACTGTCACATGCCAGCTGTGGCAGATGACCTCTTCTCAAATGCAAACCACCAAGCTGGATATGGCTCAGTTCATGACCATCCTAAGCAAAACCTTTGTTTCCTTGACTCAAGTAATTACTTCACCTAATGGAGGGCAAAATCTCTCCACTGGGTGGCCTCTAGGTAATTGTTGTATGTCTTATTTGTTATTCATCTACCATCTACTAATCATGAATGATTCACAGATGAACCTGTATCTGGCTGGCTTGCAGGCCAGATGACCATGTCTGCTCTAGATTCAGACCAGAATATCCCCTTACGTTTCTATGATAGAATCATGTATTCAGGGTTCAAATGTACCGAATATGGACTTGGAAGTATGCCAGTGGAAGAAAGGCTTCAACTGACCGCTGGATGCCACCCATACGAACTGAATAAGCTAACCCTACGAGGCGTAAACGTCACCATCCCAGTAGAACTACAGCCAAAGATGTATAATATCATGGATGAAGCTAACCCCCCTCTTGTCTCTGAAAATACACTTATAGAACTCTCTCACTCTTGGATGAAATGCTTGCCAATCTCTGACCTGAATGTAGAAGAAAATAACTATAGAAAATCTGGCATACAATATATCACCACCTGCGCTATGGAAACCCCTGGGTCTCCTGATTATATCCCTGTAATCTACGAGGCAAAATCAAGACTAATCAACGCTATGAATGATATTAACATGACCCGACCAGATTCTGATGGTATTTTTGCTCGCGTTTTCCCCATGGGTACTGGCGTCCATATCATTCTGCATGTCCCTCAAGTGACTATTAACAAACTCACTGTGGTAAATAGTCTTCTAAAGGCTATGGAAACTATCCAATGGCCTAATAAACCACCAAATAAGCAGTTCCAGAACTAATGGATATATAAGAACGTAAAAAAACAAGTCTAAAATGCATGAGCCATTATTACAGATCCAAACAACATCGAATATGGAATCCAGTATGGAAGCCGTTGAAATTGTAGACGCTGAACCCCAAGAAAAGGTAAAACGCCGGTCTAAACTAGCAGGGGATGTACCTAAGATGGCTTTCAAGAGAATCATTCAAGAAATGATTGCTGAGATTAACCCCGAACTTCGAATCCAAATGGAGGCATCTGAAGCTCTACAGGAAGCATCAGAGTCTATGCTTATTCGACGTTTTGCTAGATGCCATGAACTCACAGACCTTTGTAAGATGGATACGTTGCGTACTGAACACTGGAATTTTGTGGGGGGAGAAACTAAAACCTGAGGAGACATACCTTGCTGGGATAGGAGTTTACTACACGGGTATCTTGCTCGTCCATCCCTCCTTGGATCACGACCTCCTCCATATTGCATCGTAATTCCTTCATCTTTGGTGTTCCCAGTTCCAAGTAGATTAAATCCAAAAACTTCTGAATGTTCCTGAGTAATTTTTGTGATATACGCTGTGCATATAGAAATAAGTTATTCCCTTCAAAAAAAACTTGAAATTGAGATTAAAACCTATTACCTTGCATGTACTGTAAATTGACATTTCTAGAGAGGGACAGCTGTACATCATAGCAGCTGCAAACATACTCACAGAGATTGTTTTCCCGAACCTGCTTGTTTTTCAACCAGGAGTTATTTTACAGTGTAAAATACCACCGCGAAAAAAAACTCGAATTACTAGAAGCCTTCCAATCCCTAACGAAAAACCACTCCAAATAGAATGGAAAACAGACCGCCTCCTGTTCCTTCTGGTTTTATCTCTACACTTCCTCCATCTCAGTGGAAAGATTACTGGACTAGATATCCAGATGGGACTGGACAATTGCCCTTTAACAATGAGAGGAGATTTGTGAGTACTAAATTTGACTTCACTCCACCACCACCTAGAAGATTCATGCGAACCTCCCTTGAACCAGAACCAAGTGGACCATTGGACGAAGAGCCTGTGGACTTAGTGTAAACCTAGTATCATACCTTCTCGGTGTGGATACCAGAATCTCTTGCGATATATGGTCCCATCCATTGATCTCCAAGACTTTTTGATGATTCCTCGCAAATGATCCGTTGGCCTCGCGCTTCCAGAATATTCTGGAACAAGCTCGAATAAAATTGTCGTGGAACATTCTCTGATGAAATGACCTTTGCCATCCCCTCCTGTCTAATGCTTCTAATGCCTGTTTGCACTTCTCCATGAGCTGGAACCCGTTAAACTTCTCTCCTTTTGACGTGCTTATGTAATTATCTAATGTAGTCCTCCTTGTATTGCGCTCTAAAAATTCCAGCTCTTTGTTTTCCGTCATTTCATCATATGCCTTGTAATATGGGTCTAGAGATATGCTGGTGGTTGACATGTTTATCCCAATAACCCCACTGCTGAAACATTCTTATACCATCATGCATAAAATGGAATAAAGGCTTGCATACATCAGTAGTAGTCTAGTTAAAAACTGTTTCTGGAATATATCAGGTATCCCCCTCCTCATTGTTTGTAAAATGAGCATCCTGGTTGTATTATCCTCCACATTAGCTGGAAGCAGGGTGAATCATTATCACGTACATCATAACTCCACAACAACTGCTAACTCCTCTTCTGATCCTACTTGTCCTCTTGGAAATAGCTTCCCTCAGTGCTCTATCATTGACTCTACAATCCAACCTTGGCACATACAGGCCCCTTGGATAGTTCTTCTCGCCTCCCTGGCTATACTCTCTATGCCTACCATATTATTGAGATCCAAGAGTAAACACAAGGCTATGCAAACCCTCGCCTGGATGTTCCTGGAGTGCCTCATGCTACTCTTCCTCTCTACTACGATGGATCACTTGAGTATATCGTATACCCTGTCCTCTCATGCTTGTGTCTACCTTCTCTTGAATATGCATATCCATCCCGCCTTGCTAGGAGGACCTATATGGTGGTCCTTGCGATACCTCGCTGTGACTGTTTTTTTGTTGTTCCAGTACACACTAGGCCCTGCTGTCTCCATCGTAAGGTGGCCTGGGGGACCTGACGATACCCCTTGTGCTTACCTGGCTCATCTGATTGGAAATATTGTCCCTCCTATCGTAATCTGGATTATATCCAGTATATCCCAAATAGCCTATTTCGTCACTTTGATAGATGATCCATAACTATCATCATCACCTCTCTGGATGGCCCATAAATGCATCATTTGTGATTGGAAAGGATAAAAGCATTCTAATTCTGGTCAAGGCATAACTATGAATACAGTGTTTGTGGTTTGTAGACTCGTGTCTATGACATTGGCCTTGTTGGGATTAAATCTAATCTACAACTCCTTGTTGAACCCAGATTCGTATAACTCTATTTTTGATACAGTATACATCAGCACCATAGTGATATTGGTCTCTCTCTTCTACTATATCATATGTAAATGTATCTTGTCATTTTTACTAGGATATAAAAAATCCCAGAAAAATCGTCCAAAAGACATCACCTATATGGATATGCAGGAAATAAAAAGCGAAATCATCCGGTCTCTTCCAAAACTCACCATGGAAAATGTATGGATATTGGTATATGGACTGGGAATTGTCTTTTATGTCTTGATCTACTGTTTTGTTGGGGTCCAACCAGTATGTTTCTCGTGTATGGCCATTTCTCTGGGAGTCCTCTGCGTAGATGAAATTACCAATACAGACAAAAAATATAGACGAATATACCTCTTTGGTAGAGGCTTGATCATCCTTGCCACTCTCACAGCTGTCACTATGGTCACTATCGATATATCCGCTGTATTAATCGATGCATACATCAATAATCTGGATTTATTCTCATTATTCTTTGGAATTATACTACCATTCTCCATACAGTTTATCATGCTCACTGTAAAAGATCATAGACAATACACAATAGGGACATTGCTGGAATTATGCGAGTTTGGTCTCCCTTTCTCATGCATACTCTCTGGAATCTACCTATTCACTTGCTATGGACATAATTTCCAATTGAATGCACATGTGAACCAGTCCATATACTGGAATCTAAACCAAACCATTTCCTCCATCGACGCTACAGAAAACAATCTACTCTTCTATGTCACTGCCCCTTTCCTCGCTGTCCCTGCTGTACTCTTGTTCACCTCATCTATACTTGATAATTGCGCGATAGACTCGTTACTCAGTATCGTCATGGCCATGTCAGTGGAACATTTTATTCGGTCTCCTCCCTCTGAGTTTGCTATTTACTCGTTAATCATAAATATAGTGGCCATACTGCTTCGTATGATGATAGAATTTGAACAATGCTCAAGACCTCTTCATCAAGATCTGTAAGCAACCCTTACTTTTTACTTGACCTTTTTTTAAACAATGGTTTACTAACAAAAAACTCTTTCTCTCTAGTGAAATGTATCAGACACATTCAACATCATCCTTTATTTCAGTAAATTCAGACTCATCAAGAATCTAACCATGAATACCAAGTATTACTTCTTAGCCTCCGTCTTGATATTATTCGACATATTTGCTGCCTCATTTTCCATCTACTTGGCACTGGAACCCACCACATTCTGGGCGGGAATAAGCGTGGCCATCCCTTGGATCATTGTCAATCTAGTTGTAGTATATGAATGCATCCAGCCAACTCATGCTGGTCTTAATTCCCCGTCTTCTGTAAGCTCTGTCACATCGGATGATACTGGAACCACCCTGCCATCTGGAAATTTGTAAATGTACCCATTCTTGGTCCAAAAACGGCCGTGTATCATCGGATCAAACCGCTCCAGATGCTCCTCCATATTAAATTTTGTCTTCTTCTTCTTTTGAGTGTCTATCACTTGATCTGCTGGTTGTGAAGAAGAATTCATCCATTTGTCTAGTCGATCGTTTGTTTTTAATTCATTTTCTAATTTCTGTTTCCTCTTACTAAGAGGTTTGGGTTTTTCATGTTTTTGATTCAAAATACTAGGCTTGCTGGGTGATGGTTTCATGCTAAATTCAAGCGATAACTTGGCTTTACTTGTTGGCACTCTGGGTTCCACTTGGATAGTTGTTTTGGGTGCAGGAGGGGGAGCTTGTCTCTTTTCAACTAGACATGGTTTCGCTGGTCTAATAGGGTGCTTGACCCCTTCACTTGATTCTGTAAATTCTACCACTGCTTGTTCTGGGATATACTCCTTTACCTTATTTGGAGGCTCCTTTTTTTCTACTGTAGATTTTTGAATCTTCCTTCGTTTGTGCTTCTTGCAATCATCGCCTCCTTTTGGAATACAACAACCACAATCCAGAATTACTGCGCATCTATCATGTATGGGGGTATCCCAGTGATCTGTCCAAGTGGCATCGTGTTTTTCTATCTCGTCATTGATCTCAAATAAAGTTAAAAGACTATCTGTTGGATCTCTGCAATACTCCACTAATGACTCGTAAAATGGATCCTCTCCACTGATAACACATTCTCCACATACCAAACATGTGATCTGACAGGTCTCCTTGTTCTCACAAAACTCTCCTGGTTCTGAAAAGTCAATCAAATTCAATCCATTGCCATTTCTGGAATGAACCTCTTGTAGCTTGTCTATCAACAAACTATTGGCTGGAACCTTTACTCCATTGGATACCCCTACCTTCCCTTTGAAACAGAAAGGACAGTATTTCTGGAGCAATGTCTTGCATGTTCGCCTCCTCGCCATGGTGAGCCAAAATCAAATTGGATCAAATTTCGATCTATTTATCTTGAAAATTTTTTTTATCCGAAATCTCGGAGCAAAATCACGTCCCTCCGAAATCTCGGAAATCTCGGAGCCAAATCACGGACCACCCGAAATCTCGGAGAAATCTCGGAGAAAAATCACGTCCCCTCCGAAATCTCGGAGAAATCTCGGAAATCTCGAAGAAAAAAAAACATCCCCTCCGAAAAAATGCGACCCCCACCCGAATGCACCTCTAATCTCCGAAAAAAATATACCCCCACCCGATTCCCAAAAATAGCTCGGAGAAAAAAAGAAAAATTCTACATAAGACAACTCCATTTAAACTTTTGATTCCACAGCATGGACATCCAATCGTGGGAACACCTCCTCCAACTTCCTCCTGATGAAGCAGTCGCCCAATTCCTTGCAATCCAAGAAGACTATCACCGCGACCGAGACGAGCAGGTCTGATACAAGTTTCTAAATTTTATTTTTTGTTATCATTTGGTAGTGAAGCTAGCATCTCTTCAGGTACAGCGTCGCAGGGAAGTCGCGTTTAAACTTGCATCAAAAGTACAGATATGTCTGCAAGAGATTCGAGGGATCAACTTCCTCTACCGACCTGGATTCATGGGACGAAATCTGACTCCTCTCCCTCATTACCATAGGGAGATTTGTGATTTCTTCCCTTCTTTCTTCCCTGTGATTCGTGATTCCTACCCTTCGAATTCGGGAATGTCCAAGGAGGAAACTGAAACTCATCTTGATGAGCTTGAAATAGCTCTTCAGAAGGATGTGGAAGCTCTCTCGTCCTGCAAGTGAAATTGTTTGATATTGTTTGTATTTTGGATGATATTAAACTTTTTCTCCAAACGTGTGTGTCTATTTTTGTTGATTTGATAGAAATTTTCTTGTATAATGCTTGTAATTAGTTGAGAAATTAGTTAAATTCTAAACTTAATAGTTGTAAAATTAATTCCAAAAAATACAATGGAATACTGATTAGGGGACGTGACCACAAATGACAGGTATGGCAGGTATGGCAGGTATGGCAGGATGGCAGGTTCGCCCAACTCCAGTAATATTTGGCCAAAAGTGTAGCGAGTTTACAACCTGCAATACCTGCCATACCTGCCACACTTTTTTCAAACACATCTTTTCATTTTTTTATAATTTTTTATAAATAATAATAAATAATAATAATGTTTAATAAATAATTATAATTTTTTATAATTATCTCCGGCAATCTCCCAGTCATTTTCGCAACTTTTCGAAAGTGTCCCTTGTGGCAGGTTGGCGGGACACCTGCCATAACCTGCCACTGACTATATGTAATTCTGTATAATTACTAGTTGACATCTACCCCCCAAAGTGATCTCAAAAATCATGGAATGGGAGGGTTTGAGAGTATATTCTATCACCAACTTGTTTATTCCTCTTTATCTTGCTCTTCCTCTGTAGTAGTAATAGTATCCCCACATTCTAATTTTGCTATCTCTCGCATCAAGTCGTTGAAATCTTTTTCGTCTCCTTCCTCCTCATCTAGCTCCACTCCATGCTTGAATAATACCCCTCCATTCACCACGAAGGCTGCTGTTAGTAGCTCGAGCAGGGTAGGATTCTCACTTAACCCATCAAGACAGCTCCTCACTGCCTTCTCACTGTGCTTGTACCTTACCTTGATGTATTCCATCTTCTCTTTGAAACCGGTCACCATCTCTGGAGCTGCCTCTTTGTGTATCTGGAGCATGGCATGCTTGAATACGTCGTCCATAGTGATTCCCTCCATTGTGGTATACTTTTATAGCATTGGGGGGAAACTTGAATTTTCAGGTCTCTACTAGGGTATTTATGTGTCTGCATGACGTGCTGCAACAATGCGGTTTATGGTTTTGTTAATTTTTTGTCTGCTTCCTGTTTTGTCTTTTTCTTCTTCATTGGTTTCATTTAATCCTAATAATCATGTTGCAAATCGACGACTTCTCCAAGGCTCATGTGGTGATAATACCATAGTTCAAAATGGGGAATGTGTTTGTGATGTATCCTATTATCAATCTTATTTGTCTGGAAATCTGAGTTCATATCAATTTCCAACTACTTTTTCAGCCTTGACCAACCCTGGAGGAGCTGTATTTTATCATACTACAACTGATGTTCAAATTCAAGGAACAGATTGGTATGGACATGGTAGTTTATATATTTATCCTCCAGAACGGTTAAGGGCAGGTAGTAAATATTACTGGATGCTATTGTTACCTACTGATATGAGATCAACTCTCCCTGTATTGCCTGGAGGTCTTTACGAGATTCAGATTACAATGTCAATGGGGCTTAGTCAATTTGATATATCACCTTGTTATGGTCCTATAACAGATATAGGCTTGGTAAATATTCTTTGGAGGGAAGGAGGAGGGGCTTGGCAAACTGTATTCTCGCAAAGCCTTTTTTATAATGGAATTTTATGTGATCAAGATATAAAATCTGCTACTATTAATCCAACTATGTCATCCATTGATGTTTTATATAGATATTCTGATACAGCTACTAGTCATGCAAAGAATATATTTATTTCAAAGTTTGAAGTTCATGATATATCTCCTACATGTATTTCATGTCCATCTGGTTATACCTCTGATCCAGGAGCATTAGCTGTATCTAGTTGTTATGTGAAGAATGGAATTGAACTCAACTTTACCATTGATGATGCTGATGTAAATTTCAACCAAACTGTTTTTGATTCAAGATTACCATCCAATGTTCATGATTTATTATATTCAGACGAAGTTGTCATCTATCTGGAGAATTGTCCTACAGGTTATTATTGTGTCAGTGATACTACCAAACCAGCTCCTTGTCCAGCTGGATTATACAGGGACACAACTGGAGCCACCCAGCTTTCTGATTGTATCATCTGTCCAGTAGGGTATTACTGTCCAATTGCAACTACACATCCTACCCAGTGTCCAGCTGGAACTTATCGTGGAAGTACTGGAGCCAAACAGCCTACAGATTGTACTACTTGTAATTCAGGCAATTACTGTCCTTTAGGCTCTATAGATCCTGTCAATTGTTCAACTGGAACCTACAGGGCTTCCACTGGTGCTGCATCACAAACAGATTGTATTGCTTGTCCACAAGGGGAATATTGTGGAGTTGCAACTACAACGCCTATTCCTTGCGCAGCAGGAACATACAGGCCTGATACATCTGGAGTGACACAAGATGACTGCCAGATATGTCCAGCAGGCCACTACTGTCCAATCCAATCCATTACCCCCACTAATTGCCCTGCTGGAACATATGTGAATACCACAGGTTCCAGTTTGTTATCCCATTGTTTGGCTTGCACTGCAGGAAACTACTGTCCTGTGGCAAGTCATCTCCCTACCCCTTGTGCTGCTGGTAGTTACAGGACCTCTATTGGTGGTGAATCACAATCCAGTTGTACTACATGTCCAAAGGTAACTGTTCTTACCATATCATCACATATTTTCCTGTTTACTGATAATTGTTTTATTTTTACAGGGAGATTATTGTCCTTCCATGTCTATCAATCCAACTCAGTGCCCTGAAGGAACATATCTTAATGAAACTGGAGCTACTCAAGAAACCAACTGTGGTCCTTGTGATACTGGAAATTACTGTCCTATTGGAAGCATTCTCCCCACTGATTGCCCTGCTGGAACATACAGAGAGGTTACTGGAGCAGCCAGTCTGAACGATTGTTATATTTGTCCAACTGGTCAATACTGTCCTATTGAATCTACTGTACCAACCAGTTGCCTTCCAGGAACTTATAGATCTTCTACTGGAGCTACCCAGCTTTCTGATTGTATCCCATGCCCTGCTGGTCAATACTGTACATTTGCCACCACTACCCCAACTGACTGTCCTGAAGGAACTTATAGGGGTACTGTGGGTGGAGTCGATAGATTTTCCTGTCACGCATGCCCAACTGGTAACTACTGTCCTATTGGAAGTATTAGTCCCACCAATTGTACTGCTGGAACATACAGGGCCAATCAAGGAGGTGCCAGTGTTTCAGATTGTATCACTTGTCCAACTGGAGAATACTGTCCTCAGGCCACCACTACTCCAAATTTCTGTCCAGTTGGAACCTATAGGGCAACGACTGGTGCATCTCAGGAGTCAGACTGTGCTGTTTGTCCTACTGGAAGATACTGTCCTCTCCAAACCACCACTCCTCAAAAATGCGCGTCTGGAAGCTATAGATCCACAACAGGAGCAGGACATCAATCAGATTGTAGCGTCTGTCCAACAGGTAATTTCTGTCCTGAGCAGTCAGTGACCCCGACAAACTGTCCACCGTCCACATATCGTCCAGTTGTAGGAGGAACTGCCTTGTCAGATTGTATTTCTTGTCCTGCTGGTCAATACTGTCCTCTGCAGACCACTACTCCTACTCCTTGTCTTGCTGGAACATATAGGTTAATTTCTGGAGGAGCTGTTCAATCAGATTGTTCTTCGTGTCCAGTTGGCAACTATTGTCCAGTTGGAACAGTTACTCCAATTCAATGTGGTGCTGGAAAATACAGGGCCTCTATTGGGGCTACCCAGTTGGCTGATTGCACCCTCTGTCTTCCTGGAACTTATTCACTTCAGGTAGGCAGGTCTTCCAATTGTCCATTGTGTGATGCCAACTTTTACTGCAGGACTTCCACTTCCAAAGAAATTTGTCCTTTGCATACAGTTTCCGCTGTTGGGAGCTATTCCCGTGTCAACTGCCTGTGTGACCCTGGATATCAATGTACCTACTACAAGCAGATCCAGGCCATTGTCACTCTCAATGCCACTCTCTGGGAGTTCAACAATGATGTGCATGGCGTCAAAACAGCATTCATCGCGGCTATGGCGGCAGCTGCTGGGGTACAGCCTAGCCAGGTTACCATTAATGATGTGATGACGAGGAATGGGCGTCGAAGGCTTTTGGCTCTTGATACCTCCCAGGAATTGATTGATGTTCATGCTTCTATCCTTGGATCAGTAAAGTTGAGCGATCTCGACCAGCATCTCAACCGGCATAAACCAAATTTGCATGTCAACCATAAATGGCAACGTGCACAGAAAATTGAGGCAGTTCCCATTGAGCCTACCAAACTCCCTGTAATCTTGAACAAGCCTGTGGCAGTCTCGCGCTCTCACAGTGAAAAGGATCTCAGGTCCAAGGCTGCCAAACTTGTATCAGCCAAGAATTTGATGGAAGCACTGAATAAATTTTAGAGGCAGGTAAATTAAGGAAATAATAAAGTGCATTTAAGATGGAATCTCATTGAACCATATACTATGGAATGTGTTTTATTCTTATTTTTATTATTTTTTGAATATGGAATGTCCATACAAGTAAGCATCATAATGAGAGGGTCGGATTACATCAATACATCATTTGTCTCTTCCTTTGGGGTAAACCAGTATGATCTAGGGGATGTCTATCTTTCTCCTTGTAGAACAGAGACCTATAGCAGTGACCATAGTGGGATATGTAAAGATTGCACCTCCTGTATATCTGAGGAGTATGAACAGGCGCTCTGCTTGGCAGACCAGAATAGAGTGTGTTCCAATTGCTCTACCTGTAATGAACATGAACACCAGATTTGTGAATGCAATATCAAGACACAGACATGCTATCTAGGGAACCGAATATGTGCCCCTCTCAGCCCTACTGATATCAATATAACCTTTGAGCTCACTATGGGGAATGTGTTATCTACCCCCCAATTACATTTTGTTGAAAATGGACTTTCTACAGGTTTTCCTTTGTTTTTGTCGGAATATCTCAATCATGCAGTTGAAAATATAGAATTTAAAGGATTGACAAATGTGAAAGGGTTGTTGTACTATTCAATATTTATTATTCACAGTGTATATGACAAGGATACCATATACAAGGCAGAAACCATTGATAAAACTGTGGTACAACAAGGGTTGTCGTATACGTTTGGGATAGCATTTTCTGGAACATCAAGACGTTTGCTGGCATCATACTCCCCCATTACCAATATTAGTGCTGGACCTGTAACAACTTCTTGTATTGTCATCAGTATATGTCCAACATTTTTTCATTTGTCAGTATCCAATAACACTTGTGATAATCTATGTGTCTATGATCCTTGTCCTATGGGGTATACTGGAGATTTTGGGTCTTGTATCCTATGTCCCAATACCACCTTTAAAGATACTATAGGAAATGATACTTGTAAATCCTGTCCTATGGGATACACATCAAATATGGGCTCAACTTCTGAAATTCAATGTACCAGGTTTATCTTCCCTTCCACAACATCTATGGCTCCAACCACTACAGGCGTCTACTTGTCAGGTACTAATACTATTTCTCAAATGGTTATAGACCAAAATATTATGTCGACTACTACATATGTTCGATATAATCAGGCCATCACATCCACTACTATGGCTCAAACTAATCCTCCAAGTACCTCCATGTTGGTTACAACACCTGCAATAGTAAAGACTGATCCACTTCCTGTAACCTCCGTGCCTGTCACTACTATTTTGGTTGAGCCACCACCCAGTACTGCGCAACAACAACAGGTACAGGTGACTTCTATCATTTCAGTAGCAAATAACCAACCAAACTGGATACTACCCTACCAATCTTCTATTCCATTTGTGATTTTCCAAGACAATGGATATGGATATCTGGCTATTGTTTCTGTAGTAGCTATCATGATGTGTGGAATCTTGTCCTTGGCTGGAATTGCTGCCAAGTTGTACTATACCACTACAAGGAGGGGATGGTTCTACATCCCAATAGATACTGGGGAAGAGGAACCCAAAAAGATTATTCCTCATACCATTATTAGAAAATTATCTCCATGATAAAAATCTGCGTTTTTTTTGTATCCTCAATATAGTTTGTTCCTCTAAAACGACTGGTTCCCCCTTGCGTAACACTCGTATCCAAACACTTGGTGTCCCTCCCGTAGTGGCCATGAATCTTAACCCTAGACGCCTGATCCTCAAAGGATCCACTTTTTGTATGAGTTCTAGATCTTCCAAGTCAATCTCTATATCCTTTTTCAGGTCTATGATTCCAGAGATATCGTAAAACCCCTGTGTAGTCGGGTTCACAGACCAGGAACTGCATATTTTTAGCGAGTTTAACACGGCTAAAACGTCTCTGATGGTAGACTTATCTTCTGCCAATACCCCGTCAAGGACAGGTTCAACTGCCAATGAACATCCACTGGAACCACTGGGGATATTCATGAATCACCCTTCCTGTGTATAGAGGTTATATATATGGCATTTACATGTCTCTCACAATACAATGAGCTTGGTATGCACAGCACAATCCTGGATACTATCACTTCTGGCTTGGTCTGCTGTTATCATCCAGACCTCCTGGTTTCCTAGTTTTTTATGTCTGTTTGTGGTCTACTCGCTGTTAATTGTTACCACCATACATTCCATTATCCACTCTCTTAATATGGATTCAGGTGATATAGTCAAGGGGTATATGGGAGCGGTCCTTCCAATGATGCTATTTTCTGTTTTGGCTGTTTTTGATTCATTACCTACATATACCTTTGGAACTGATCTTTACACGCCTGGTGGAAACTCTAGTCTCTGTTGTTCCAATGGGAATATAGTAAAGACCAATCAGATATTTTACTTTTCCGAATCTTCATTATTTCAGATCCCAGCAGGAATTCTCGCTGGATATGTTATCTTTCAGTTTCTCACTGCAGCGTCTGGAGTTTCCAGTCTACCAGACTCCAAATCGATATGGCCGGGATTCACATGGGGACCTGTGATGGCCATTTTACAATCCATGCGATTCTTGGTGATTTACAGCAATATCATTACTCCAATCTGTCCAGACGGGGGGTATTACCTGCAATTTCTAGGTCTCGCCTTGATAGAATTCTCTTTTACATATTACTTGGCTATCATCGCGTTCATCACCATCATTATATTGGATTGTGTCCCTTTCTCGTTTATCTCCAAGGTCATCATACGTTCTGTGGGGCTTGGAATTATGGTATTGTATACGTTGGTTTCTTGCATCGCATCCTATCAAAGGGTTATACTCACGATCCCGTTGCTCATCTCGTTGTTGATCCCTATACTTCCGTGCATATGGGGATTGTTGGAGCTATTCCTGGTCACGCCGACCACAACACCAGTACGAGGAAGAACTTCTCAGTTTGTGGGTTCAAAAAAGCGATTGTAGGAGCTATTTCTGGTCACGCCGACCACAACACCAGTACGAGGAAGAACTTCTCAGTTTGTGGGTTCAAAAAAGCGATTGTAGGAGCTGTTTCTGGTCACGCTATTTCTGGTAAGTGCCAGTGATCTCGGACTCTACAAATCTTTATGATGCAGTCACTATTTAGGTTGTTACCATATCAAACCAGAGTGATATGCAATCTACATTACATTTATTTTTTAGTTGGATTGGAGCATTTGTTACCCTAGGATCCTTTGTTATGTCTATTATCTTACTAAGCTTTGGATTATCAGAAAAATGTGATGGACCCGCTTGTTTAAACAAAGCATTTACTACCAACACGTTTTATAGCACGAAAAGTCTTGATTTCGCCAGTGGATGGCCAGTGGCAACAGATAGGTACCTGTCCAGCGAAGTGGCTACTCTCCCTAGCAAAACCAATAACTGGCCATGGGTTCACTATTATGAATGCATGAGCACTGCCAAACTTGCCAATCCTACATGCGGGACCTTTTCCAGTATTTCAGATTATTCAAACTGTCTTCAGAGCAACAATATGACCAAAATTGCCTTGGCTCAGTGTAATGCTTATTCATCCTCTTATTTCTATAACTTCCCCACCATGGATCAATATGCCAGGTGCCTCTCAAGTTATCCTGTCATGCAAGTCACTAGGAGTAATTTCCATATCTTCAAGACGTGTCTCCATACCTCGCTCTGGCCATTTTACGAGGTGCCACAGGGGATTGACTCAGGAATTCCAATGTCTTCTTACAACTGGGTGGTATTCATGTGTGTCGGGTTGTGGGGCATGACCAGTTTCGCTGTGTATACAGTCTCTCCTTTTGATTTTACAGAAATTACCTATGGTCAGCCTACCTCCTGGAAACGAATGGGAAGCTTATGGATCTTTGCCAGTTTCATCTGGAATCTGGTGTTGTTTATTATCATTCTTGTCCTGGTAGTACGAAATAACACCACTTGGGATGACCCGAATAGCCCCTATCCCATCACCATTTCTACTAGTATCATCACGTTGTCTGGAATTATGGCATGCCTGGTCTATTTTGCTGCGGAGATTTCAGAGACAGAGATAGGGAATACCCTTTTAGAGACTGGAAAATACGGATTTCATCAAGCGGTTCATCATGCAAAAAAAATGACGCAGAGATCAGCTCTTGCCCCTCATCTAAACACTCTGTTCCCAGAAAAGGGTGGGGTTTCATACACTTTGATCAATTCTCCGTATGCCTATACATTCCCCTTGGTCACTGCTTGGGCGGACGGATATCTCTTGGACGCCTTTATTGTGGCAGGACTGGCTGGTGCTACGGGACAATTAACTACAGATCAGAGCTGGAATCTGTTCACTATGACGCTGGTGTACAGGATTATTAATATGGCTATGGCGAGATTCATGGTGGAATGTTTCTCGAATAATGTCAGGGAACCTGAAGTATTGAATAACGCCAAACACAGCCGGTTTGAGATGACAATTATACCTCATCACGATGACCCTGCCAATGATATCAAGGTTATGGCGTTGGGAACACAGATTGCTTCCTGGTATATGTTCATCGGACTTTGTATTATGGTTTTCGATAGCAACACTCTCCTTTCAGAGTTTTCTTTGTTCAAGACATTCTTTATCTTGGGTTTTATGATTCCAGAGATACTTCGCTCTCTTGTTCACATTGTCTGCCAGTTCTTCTATACCACATCGTTTAAGGGTACTATTTTGATCAGCCATGAATTTGTCTGGATCTGGGATATTATTATTCGGGTGGTATTTTGCTCCATTGTTTATTTCCAGTCAGACTCCACCATGATGGGGACACGAGCTTATCTTCAGACTATGAGCAATAACCTCATGAATATCTATCCTCTTATGCTTGTTTATTAAATTTCTATCTTTTCTAGGCTCAAACCAGTGTAACAGTAAATAATAGCAACAGATAAATAACCATATCATTTGGTATATTGAGATCTAACATGAATACCCCTGAAATGGCTACCAGTATACCTAGCTGCATGATCAAAGGTATCAATTCACCTCCCAACATGTTTTTGATGGTTCTTTTTCAATCATTTTATATGGGTTAGACACTATGCCTCTTTTTCAGCTGTTTATATGTTCTATATAAAAGAGGGTGATTATCTGTAATCTACCAGATATGTCCTCCAATCCCAAAAAAGGCACGTTGGTATGGGGAACAGCCAATCCTGAGGGAATGAATGATACTTACAATGGAATTTATTTGAATAACCAGGATATTGCGAGTATGATCGAGCAGGTAAATGATGCCAACGTGAAGCAAAAGCCTATACCAGTAAAAATAGAGCACACTGGGGTGCCGCTGGGTCATGTAGTCTCTGCATGGGAAAATAAAGGCTCTCTTGAATGTGTCATTCAGATTAACGAGGATGTTTTCGAGGGGTCTATAGGGGCAGAGTTTGTGCGTTCAGGGATTTGCAAGGATCTATCCCTAGGGTATACAGTGGATATGGAACAATCAAAAAGAGGCATTCATTCAAAGAAGAAGACTCTCAACGAAATATCTTTTGTGAAAAAAGGGGGGAGGAAAAATTGCCATATTCATGGAATCAGCAAGAGAGAAAAGAGATAAGGGACTGTACCAAAAAAATAAATCGTCATTATCAATGCTTCCCCTTCCTGTGAGGTCTGTATCTTAGCGTTTCCAGCTTATCCATCTCAGGAGGGATTTTACATGATTTATCAGGCTTTTTCCTTGGGGTGGGAATAGGTCTTTCCTCTAAAATTTCTACTTGGCCATTCTTTTGGTTAAAATTCACTATGACCCCTCGATAATTTTTGCGATCAGACCCAGAGAGAGACTCTAGATATTTTTGGAGTTGAGACGAGGCAGATGAAGGGCATTTCATGTTTGCCTTGAATTCCACCACCAAATCGTCTATGATAATGTCGCATCTGCCAAACCCTACCACGTCTCCCATAAAATAGATAGGTGCAATCACTTCAGACCTATGTAAAATCCCCTTTTTGTTAAAGGATGTGATCATCGCTTTGTGGTATACTCGTTCACTGTGACCTTTACCAAGAACACTCATCACCTTGATTGCATGATCCTTTAGTGTTTTTACTGTTGTCTGCATCAGAATACAGAGGATTTGCTTATATGGGACAAGTCAGGCATAATTCAAGTTTTTTTTACTTTGTATTTCGGTCTCTCTTTCTCGGCCTCGTTGAGACAGGATAGGATGGCTCGTTCCAGGTCACATCTAGTTCACATTCAATAAATTTATATCCAACATAGGGTCCTAGTCCAATCTTTCCTCTGGATGGATTCATGGGGCTTACCATCATGGCCTTGCTCATATCCAAGTCATTTTTCAGTTCTACAAGGAGAATCGCACCAGTATTCTCTAATTGTACCACGTGATTTTTATGGTTTAAGCTCCTCATGAACCAGCATGGTTCCATCTGTATCCTTTTTATCAGTGTCATCCAGGCTTTCGGGTGAAATCGCACTCTGGTTTTCTGATGTCTGTTGTTTTTCGTCTGATTCTAGCTTAGAATAGAGACCTTGTAAAAGAATGGTCATGTTATTTCTTATTTCAATCGCGCCATCCACCTTGCACAATTGCTCTTTTACAGCAAGAGAAAATTGGGTGCAAGTTTCAATGCTATTGTTTATACTTTCATTCATTGTGGTTATTTCGTGTTCTAGCTCTTTGATTTGGTCTTCTAGTTCCTCTTGTGTGGTAGTCTCGCTCATTTTTATGTTATGGTTCTATTTCCCTCCTTTTGTACCATTCGTTTTTATTTCAATCAAGACATGACAACAAGTATGATTCAAGATGTAGCTGTCTCTACTTGGTTCGCGTATTCTAAGATATCCAATATTTTCCTTACGCTATGCCAGTATAAAATTATTAACAAACACATGGACGAAAAAAATGGTATGTATAATACTGGCATAGAAGGAACCATACATGCACTAACCACAAATACTCCAAACAGACATGTTCTACACCACATCATGCAAGCTACTAATACACTCATCAATAGAAATACAAGAAAAATTTGTTTAAAGACCAACAACATTTGGTAATCAAACTTTTTATTCGTTTCTTCTGCATGTTTCTTTTCTGAATCCTTGTGAGGATGAGTGGTGTTACTACAAAGAATTGGAAGAGCTTCCTCTGCATTCATCACTGTGTCTTGGAAATTCCTCGCTTTTAAATAGCCCCTTGCAAAACATGCAAAGAATAGAAAGAGCTTCTTGGCTAAACGGAACCATGCAAAACTTGGACAATATTATCCTGGCTGCCAGAATACTTGGAGGCAAGCATAATTTCCCAGGGGAAAAAAGCCTGTAATCACCAAAAAGTTAGTCATAGCCACTACAAGACAGTAATCATAAAAAAACCACTACATACCATAGTCACACATTTGAGATCATTGGGATCAGACGAGGGATTCGTGAGAAACGAGACATATAACTTTCCTTCTTCTGGTTCGCGAACATGAGGTACATTAAGACGAGCATAGAGAAACTTTCCTGGCATTCGAAAACAACCAATGCTTGTATTTTCCAGGTCAAGATACACAACTTCCCCGACTGGTACAAGCGCCTCCAGAGCATCAAGGAAAAACACGTGAGCTACAGTCTCTGGATCTTTGCACGACACTTTATAGCTACATGTATCTGATTTAAAAAGTAGATTTGATCCTTCCTCTGACTTGATAAGGCATCCCAGAATTTCGTCGTCATCCATATTCACCTTGATACAAGCCCCTCCACGTGAAATCATAGGAGCCAAAACCATGGAATTATCCTGAAGATACTTATCCCATTCCATAAAATCTACATACGCCACAGCATCGTGATGAACATCAATGTACATGTTAATCTCCACCTTTTTGGTGCTCCTGTGAAAAAAGATGTGGCCATAATTCAAAGGACGAGTCCCAGGGACGTGATATGCATAGTGTCGACCTGTCATACATTCATACTTTGACTTGATGCAGGAAGCTGGAACCTCTAGGATCTTGCACTTGTACAGCTCGGCAATCGAAGGTAAAAACGAATTGTGTGCCATATCCTCCACCATATACTTGTCCTCAACTACCTTTCCCACATTAAGTGCTCCTGAGATAACAAACTTCACGTCTCCTGGCCTCAAGAGATGCTCTGGTCTGTTATCAGGTGACAAAATAATCTCCTCATTCTTTGTATTGGAGAGATTAAAACTCCGAATAGGAATCGTATTGGAAGGAGTAAACGAGGGAGGAGAATTCGAAATAATCTCCTTGATAAAATTCTTGGAAAAATCATCACTTACATGAGGATGAATCGTAGAAGCGCCCATAGAGACTGTGGCCAAGAGAGACCAAATGTTAACTCCAAGTGCAGCACTCCTGATCTCGCTACCAGAATCAAACAGACAAGTCTTGGCATATGCTGGAGGATCCACCTCATTGTAATTCTGCAATCCTGGAATGTTCCTGGAAAACCCTAGTTTTTCCATGTGTTTTTTCGACCAAAACATCTTGTGGCTGAGAAGCGTGCGGAAATCTGGCATAAATGTTGAAGTGAGATACTCCAGAGCATTGGCGTAAATATTTGGCTCTGGCCCCATATGACACGTTCGAAACAAAATGTTTCCGTAAAACACCTTAATCAGCATGGAGATTGCCTTGAAAATCTCCCTGTTATCCTGAAAGTTGATCCTGGGGTCAAACACACGAAATATAGATGTCCTCAAGGGTTTAAACTCGTTATTCCCGCTTCCAGTAACATAGGGAGAAATATTCAAAGTTGGATTTGTTAACCCATTGTTTTCTGGACAGAAGCGGTTTTGCGTCATACACTCCTTTACAAACGTTTTGATCAAGGCAAATTCTCTGTAATGTTCGTCGTCTTCTGTTGGAGCCTGATCTTCATCAAAAAAACGCTTGAGTCCCTTCCAGCTAATCACTGGGACACGAAGATCTTTCGCAATGACAGCCGTCATCAACAAACTGGGCATGTGGACCCCCCTGGAAAATAAGGAACACAAAACCACTGGAATGGAAGACATGGGAAGAGCGTGCACATGAGCATCCAACCAAAAGTTTTTAGTGGTTTCCAACTTGGATTTTCCTTCTGCCATATGCATAATCATCTTGACCCATAGCGCCAAGGTGATCCCTCTGGCCTTGTACCCCTCTTTCATGCGATTAAAACTTTCCACAACATAAGTGTCCATGATACCAGCCCCGAAATGATAGAGATACATACAAGTCCAATCCAGAAAGCCTCCCACCACTGGATTGACTTCAAATGGTATCATCCCAAGTCGATTGGGTAATCCAACTCTAACTTGCGTGAAAATATGGGTAAACACGATAGAATTCAAAACAGCAGTCTTCTCCTTGATTGGATTCTGGCGAGAGACAAACAAATCTGTTTCAAAGTAATTAAACGTACCATCCGCCTTTCGCTTCGTGACGTGAGGGCTGGCTCCGGGAGGCAATACAGTGCTCACAACAGAAAGACTCTTTCTCACCTCTGCTCCATTCATGTCGGAATCCCCCTTGTTACATGCCCCTGCCAGAAAAACAGCTTGATCAACAACATACTTGACAATCAAATCGCGGATTCCAGTCTTGTCAGCGTCACAGGTATTCACAGCACATTGTGTGGATTCCCCTTGTTCACCACGAGGAAGGTAGTGAACCAATCCCTGGAGGTTGGAATCGCGAATCTCCGAGGCATAAATCGCACGGCCAGAAATCTGGTTGTTGGGGCGCTTCTGGAGAACCTTTCCCAAAAAAGAAGCTGTTACCAATTCCTCGAAAGAGGTCCCGGTCCATCGCATGCAGCTTACGGGAGTCTGCTTGGTCATCTCGTCACCAGTATCTAACAAGCAAAGCAACTCACACAACCTGCTGATAGACCAATCAAAACCAGTGGTATTTGGTTTTCTGGAATCCCTCCTCTTCCCATCCTTCCCTGTAATCTCAAAATGACCGTTTCCAGACATAATCAAGATTGCCATGAAAAAATGGGTCCAAGACTCGTTGCAATCGCCAAAACGATACATCAGCTGGGATATCATGAGCTCTATCAAAAAAACCAAATTTCCGCTATTCATGCTGAAATCTGCATTGATCTTTTCCCATATCCTCCAAAAAGTCTTGAGTGTCCTGATATAAGGGTCGAAAATCTGTTGCGTTGATATGTTTCCTGATACTCCCTGGATTATCCCCTTGATGGAATTGGGACCATCTGTACATACCTTTTCAAATTCCATTCTTTCGGAAATGGCATAAGCTTGCTCCATAGTCAAACTGCTCAGTGATCCGTTTTGAATCATGCATTGTGAGTTTTGAATGCAACCAAGAATATACTTTTCGAATACTATCCTGACATCATCAATAGATTGATTGTCCAAACGCCTTGCACGAATATCCTTGTTCACAGCACGCCACCAGTGTTTCATCTTGCCACAAACCCTGAGTACATTGAGAGGATCTTCCACTCCATCGTATTTTTGGGAAACTTCCATTGGATTTGCCACCCTCTTATCCAACAAAAAGTGATCAATGGAATACGGGACATCCCACCTGCTATTGGGAAAATTCCTCAACAAAGACTCGGTCAACTGTGGAATTCCTTTCGGTCCGCCCATATTCGCCAGCCAAACGTCAAATGGACCCTCCATCCTCCCTTTGAATTCATGCATCAACGGTAATGGCGGCAATCCAAACGATGTAATGGTGCCATCCTCTTCGATTTCAAGTGGCCATCCTCCTACACAGGCTTGGTCTGGTGCATCCCAGTCCTCCTTCTTCTTCAGGGCATGATATTGATCCAAAGAATCCAACAAGGTACCCAACCCTCTTCCACCTTCCGTAATATAATGGTGTGTGTACCTCATCCAGGCCTGTGTGACATCGCAGGATCCACGAAACGACATTTGAGGTACCCCCGAAATACGGATATTCCTGGCGGTGGGATACTCTTTGCGAATAATATTCATCACCTTGAATGGAAGCTGGAAGCTACACAGTATGGTAATCGTCCCCAGAAAGCCATCTGGATTATCGGTAAAGTCGCTTGGAATCCCAAAATCTCTCTCGTCTAGCCCCATATTTCCATAGATTTCGCGTTGCATCATGTCACGAAAGGTAACCTCTATGTTTCTGTAATCCTCCATTTGTTTTTCGTATCCTTGACATCCCTTCTTTGGCCGTTTCAAAAATTTCTCGCGTACATACTCCCACAATGCGAAATTCGCGGCTGGAGTAACAAACAATGAGCAAAAATTCATAGTCTTTTCTTCTCCATCCACCTCAAAAATAGCCCCTGTAAAACCAACATGAAGATTGATAAAAGGTACCATAATCTTGCATTCAGCACTTGTATCCAATGAACGCTTCTTGATAAAGTCCCTCATGTTAATGGTCGAATCCTGCTGAGGCCTGCTTGATGGATTGTACTTTTCCACAGGAGCCTTGGTATACAGTGAAGTCACCACCTTGGGATCCTGGCGGTCTGTTTGAACAGAAATCTCTCTAGTTGGAACAAAATACAAGTGCTGTGTAATCTCACCACTTAACAGAGAGAAAAACCAGAGAGATTCCTGAATGTGCTTGGGAATTTCCGTCATACACTTGTCCACAAAGCAATACGTGAGACCATGCGTAGGATGCGTCAAAACTGGCTTCTTCGGGTCTAGCAACTTGAAGCATTTGGATCTAGCATCCATGGTAATCACATGCTCTTCCCTTGGAAGGATGTTTTGGGCCATAAAGGGGACCTCTGCCATGGTTATTCTCTTCAATTTGTCAGGTACCTTTTCCCAGTGTTTCTTGAAAATATCCTCATCGATAACTGGAGGATCTCTCCTGGCAGGAGGGGGCAAAGATGGAACCCTGGATTGTACCTGTGGTGAAGTTCCTCGACCATGATGAGAAACGGGTTCTACTGAAGAGAAACGGGTGTCTGATGGCTCACAAACTCTGGATTGGACCTGTGGAGTCCCTCGTCGACTGCCTTGAAGAGAAGGAGGTTCTACAGAATAAGTCCTGGAAAACCTCGAAGCTGAAACCTCTGATGGTTCGCGAATTCTGGATTGGACCTGTGGAGTTCCTAGACGACTGCCTTGAAGAGAAGGGGGTTCTACAGAATAAGTCCTGGAAAGCCCTGATGTTGACCCTTCTGATGGCTCGCGAACTCTACCTCGTCGATTGCCTTGCATGGGAGGCCTAAAAACCCCTACAGTAGAAAAATCAGATTGGGCTTGTGGCGTCCCTCCTCGACTGACTTGAACAGAAGCATGTGCAACAGATCCATTCCTGGAAAGACTTCCCTCCACTGGGGTGCACCTGAGTTCATGTTGAGAATTCATGGGAGACTGGCTGTAATCCAGCTCAAGGTCAGAAGAGGACATGGCAAACCTGAGCGCGTGGCAAGGCAAGTGGAAAAGAATCAAATTTTGATTTGGTTTGGCTTATACTGAAAAGGTTCCGAGATTTTATAATTTTTCGGGTGATTTCTCGGAGATATCGGAATTTATCCCGAAACTGCTTTTTTTTCCCCGAGATTTCCGAAATCTCCGAGAATCTCCGAGATTTTCCGATGAAATGTGTCCCCTCGGGTTCACAGCCCCCGAAAAGGCGCATTTTTTCGGAACACCTCCGATCTGGGGCGAATTTTCGGAGGTCTATATAAAATACAGATTGAACCCAGCCAAACCAGTCCAAACCACCCACATGTCAGACATCATGGTCCCTATCATCCCGTCCTTCCTTTGGTGAATATTTTTTGTTGGTGTTGTTCCCTGTGATTCTCTTGTCTAACCATTTATCATCTCACAGCACATGTGAAGGAATCGATTTCATTGTACGAATGGTTTCTATTTACAAGGATGAGAGCTTTTTACCTCAATTGATAAAAAAATCAGTTTCTCAGATGAGAAGCTGTGAAGACTGGAACCTCCAAACCCTTGCTGGGGTAATTCTGGAAGATCCATCGCCACTCCAGTCTTTGGAGTGGAAGTTTTCTACCATGCTAAAGATATGGGAAGAGAATACTGGAAAAATTTCAGATACTCTCTACGTTTCAGATATGGAGATAATGTATACCATTCAACATCTTAACGAATTATCACATATAGATCTCTGTCGGGAAATAGCTAATATTCGCTCAGGATCCAAGAGTTCCTACCAAATAAAGGGAATTTTGGATCTCTTGTTTTTGGCGAGTGGATTCCCAAGCAGGCGAATGGTGGGATTGGGGGATTATCTTTGGTTGTTTATCCACTCTATGATTGTTATCCCTGTCGAGACCTCACTTCAACTTCATGAACTGCTCCATAATCAGGCTTTATGCCAGAATATCCTATGTTTAAAACCAGTCGATTATGTATACTATGGTCGTATTAACATAATCCAGTACATTACCATAAGGGGAGCGTGTACTCGAGATGAAGCCACTGGATCTATTAAGATGTCGCGAATCTTCCTGGAATCGCCGTTACTCTTCCATCGCGGGGTTTCTCTCTATACTGTTACGCTGGTAAGTACTACCTATCTCAATACCCTGAGGATTGAAGGCTGGGTCACAGATACTGTAGTATTGCAAGATGTGGAGTGTTCCTATGGAGGAGTCGTTATAGTTGATGCCAAAACCGTGGATATACAGGATTTTGCAGTCACTCACGCAGAAACAGCACTCACTCTGATAAATGTTCGTGATGTAAACATGCATACCAATCTGGGATTGGATCCGGAAATTCCTCTTAGGAGTTGCTGTATTTCTAATTGTCTGCTTGGAATCTCAGCTACGGTATGTTTTTATGATCTCATTTGTGTTTATTTGTGTGGTATCTGATGTAGTTTTTTGTTTATCAGAATGTCCATTGTTTCAACCTAAGCCATTTTACGTTTCGTGAATGTGACATCATTTTTGATATGGAACTCATTGGATCCTGTCGTATGTCCAATTCAATATTTCTAAACTCAGATGCTATGGGGAGAGTTGAATCACATTCGAATGATTTATTTGCTATGAATTTTTGTACCATAGTGAATGTCAATTGGCCAGCTATAGATTATATTCAGAAAGCCCCCCCTGGAGATCGTGTTGGTGCCAAGCGTCGCCACGAAGAATTGTAGTAGTAACCCCTTTTGATTTATCCATAAAGAAACCAGAAAGATCCCAGGTAACATCAGAAACTTTTGAGTCTGTTTTCATTTTAGGTTTCATCTGATGGTGATGTTGGGAAGGAATAGCAGGTTGGAGGCGATGTGTGAATTTTCCTGTGCTTTCCGCGAAATCTGTGAGGAAAACAAGAGCTATGACGCTTACAAACACAAGAAATTGGATTAGTAAACCAATTAAATTCATGAACAGATGATTTTTGTTTCGTGATTAAATACAGTCCAGGTTCCAAACTAGTGTGTTTTTTAAATAAAAACAAGTTTGATTTAGGATAAATATATATGGACTAAAATGTTTTGTAGATGATTCGAAAAATATTTTTTTGTATTTTATTCTTTTGTGTTTTTAATGAGATTCAAGGGGCTAAGTCTGGTTCTCTAGCCAAGGGAATTGTTGAAATTTTCACTGCGCTTATTGACAGTGCAGCTTATTCTGGTGTAAAGTCTATCATGAAAAAACTCAAAAAAGGTGATGATACTGGTGGTATGGTACTTGGAATAGGAAAACTTTTTAGCAAAAACATAATCTCTGGAACTGATTACCCTAAAGCAACTCCAAGTGTAACCAAAACTCTTTTAGGGGATAAAACAACTTTTGAATCATTTTCATTGACTAGAAATAACCCTGCCTATGGTATGGGTCCTAATGGTTGGTCATCGAAAATAAGCAAAGGAGTTGACCAACAAGTGGGTACATCCATGAAATTTTTAAAGACAAATGAAATTGATATTCAGATTGTTGAAGGCTCTGCTACTGTTACACAATCCACAGGGGTAACGACAACTTTGGATGATATCATTATGAATATTGACAGTTCAGTTACCTCCCTAGGTCAATATAAACGTATGTCTGTATACTCTATACCAGATCCACCTAGAGGAGCCAATCATTTAGTTGATACAAGTACAGGATTCAGCTACCGTGGATTTGAAGACTCTCGTTATCTTACCTCTTATGGTCCAAACGGACCATCTATGAGGACAGGGGGGATACTTATGTCTTATCTTGCAACTGGAACAACAACAATCGATAGTTTTGGAACCAAATATACTACAATACACATAATAACTCAAATGGCTACGTTTGCTGGTATGATGTCTGCCACTGTTCAGGATGACCAAACAAACACTCAATATGATTTTGTACTGGCAATGCAAGGAATAGGGTTACCAAGCGTAGCTCCCATAAAAGATGGATATGGGTCATACATAAGAGACCAACGGGATTCATGTGACCCTGTCCTGGTACAAATAGGATATTTTTGTACAGATTTTCTAAAACCTATTGAACCTCAATTCCCTTGGGATAATGATTTTACATACTGCTCCAAATTTTGTCCTAAATATCGTAGACCTGATGGACGCTATGAATGTGTACAATGTTATCAGTCTACAGCAGCATGCACATTGCTGTTACCTTTACATTATTACTCTGGTAATGGATGCTTCAAATCAGACACTGGGGGTTATGCGTGTGGGAATGCTTGTCCTCAAACCTGTCTCCAATTACCAATGTGGGTTTGCCCTGCGTTAAATGCAGTCATGATGACTCCTTATATCAGAGGCGTTTATTGTTTTCAAGCTACTATTTCGCCTGGTCTAGAACCAAGTCAATGCTGTATATCATGCCCTGCAGGATGGTACATGAGTGGATGTTCAAGTTTCATATTGTATGACGAAGACCCTGATGGTGGAATGATTGCATACAGTATAAGTTCACTCACAAATGTTATAGGACCAGATCCATATAGTTATCCATTGACTACATCAATAAAAGAAGTGGGTATGTGCTACCCTTGTACTACTTGTGTAGATGGTCAATACATGGTAGCGCCATGCACAGCTGTAAATAACACCGTTTGCGAAACATGTAGTCAAACTTGCCCAGCTGGATATTACATCTCCTCTCCTTGTACAATCCAACATGACAGGGTATGTTCCCCTTGCTCCACAGATCCTTGTCCAGACAATACTTGGTTGAAATCCTATTGTGGGATGTATTCCAATAAAGTCTGCGCTCCATGTACAGTATGCCAGTCCAATCAGTATGTAAAAACAGCTTGTTTTTCTTTTTATGATAGTACTTGTGAAGCTTGTACACAATGTCATCCATATGCTACCAGACTTTCCGCTTGTGATCTTGGTCACTTCTGGGACTCTACCATATGCAAATGTGATATAGGCTACTATGGGGACGGGGTGAATTCTTGCACCTTATGCAAAGTATGCTCTCTTTTTGCAACATTATCCAATCCTTGTCCCATGGGAACTTCAGTAGATACCCAAATATGCAATTGTAACTCAGGCTATTACGGGGATGGAGTTACATGTACTCCATGTGATATTGGTACATTCAGTCATGCAGGGATGACAGTGTGTACCACTTGTCCATCAGGATACTATACAGGTGTAAACCAAAATGAATGCACGTTGTGTCCAACTGGAAAGTATTCTCTTCCTGGAAATAATCTGGTATGCATCCCATGTAGCGCTGGGTACTATGCATCCTCTGGTGGAATGTCCACCTGTACAGGATGTGGACCTGGAAAGTATACTGCTTTATTCTCTACAGCGCTCTGTTCTACCTGTATACCAGGAACATATTCTAGTGGGTCTGCGAATACCGCTTGTATATCATGCTCGGCTGGTTCTGGTCAAGGTCCTGCCCCTGTTATAAGCACTATTGTGCTAGACGCCTACAAGACATCCACTCCTTATGGGGCATACCAGCAGTGGATCTTTGGATATGAAAAAAATGACATATACAACATTACCTTTACCATGAATACTTTTTATCTTCGGGATCATTATGTGGAGGTGTTTTCATGTCCTAATGCAAGATGCTCCTCTTCTGTAAAATTGAGACAATATTCCAATTTTGTAAGTCAAAATCCAATAGTAACAGTTTCCCAACAATATATGAAAGTCTACATGTATGGGATGAGTTATGGCATCCATGATTACTGGAGTGCTTCAGTTACAATATTATCTATCGCTGGTTGGACCGCTTGTTTTGATTGTTCTGTAGGAACCTATCAAACTGGAATAGGATATAGTACCTGTGTCAGCTGCCCACCTGGTCAGATATCACTTAGAACTAAGGCTACTACATGTGCCTTGTGTTCTGCAGGATACACCAATGGATTCACAGGACAATCTGTATGTTCCATTTGCCCTCCAGGGACTTATTCTGGAACCACTGGGCTCTCTGCTTGCATTCAATGCGCTGCTGGGACGTATACAGGAACGCAAGTAAAGATATGGGGGAGTATCACTGAGCAATTACTTGGACGTCAATCATTTGGTCATATTCTTAACATCCCATATGGAACAGGTTCTATGCAGCTTAATTTTGGTAATTTTTTTTTGCCTCAGGAATATTCCAGTTATATGGTACTTTTCACGTGTAATGACCTTGGATGTGCATCCAAAACCTTCTTTGGGAAATACTATACATTAGGGGGGGTGATATGGTTTTGTCAGCTTTCTATCTGTGAAAATACAGAGAATTTAATTTACTTTACGAGAACTGGATTGGTCAATAAAATGTATCCAATTATTCCATCAAATACAGTTTATCTCATACAGAGAAATGATGGATCCACCACTGTATCTGGAATTGGAATGTCATATCAAGGATCCACTTATGGGATGTGGACATCTTGTACTACTTGTCCTACAGGAACCTTCCAGACGCAGCTGGGGTCTACCTATTGCCAAACCTGTGACACTATATGCAGTCTCGGATATTACACATCCACCCCTTGTTCTGCCACTAACAATATCATATGCTCTGCTTGTACTGTGCCAACCAATTATTTCCTGACCACTCCTGGATACTGTACTACAGCTTCATGTTCTTTTTGTGGACAGGGACAATTCATGACCACACCATGTACCACACTTCATGACAATCTATGCCAACAATGCCCTGTTGGTTATTACCAGTCCTCGTCTCATCATCTTATCTCCTCATGCATTATCTGTCCTATTGGATATTACCAGAATCAAAATAGATCTGCATCGTGTACTATCTGTTCTGAGGGATCCTATTCCAATGCAACTGGTTCATCTGTATGCTCTCTATGTGCTTTAGGGACTTACAATACTGGACAAGGATTAAGTTATTGTAGTTCATGCAATCCTAAAAATACTACTTTAGCCTTGGGATCTATTTCCTGTCAGACTTGTCCTGGAGGGTTCTACTGCCCTGGTAGTACTGGTGCTATCCAATGTCTTGCTGGTACATTCTGCCCTACTGGTTATAGCTCGCCTATACCATGCAACGCTGGTTTTTACTGTATGAATAACCAACTGGCTATGGTATCTTGGTGGTGTCCCCCTGGATCCTATTGCCCTCTTGGATCTATCTTTCCAACTAGCTGCCCTGCTGGAACCTATTCCACATCACAGCAGGCTACTGGAAGAGACTCATGCAATGATTGTGGGTTAGGAAATTACAGCATTTTTGCTGGATTTGCCACGTGTAACGTGTGTGACCCTGGAGCCTATGGAGACAATACAACAGGAGGATTGTTTTGTTATCCATGTGACCCTGGTACATACTCGCCTGATTATTCGTCCACTGCCTGTCTAAACTGTCCTGGTGGAAGCTATATCTCGTCTATTGGGGCCACTGGTTGCATTGGATGTGGCATGGGGAGATACTATAACCTAACTGGTCAAACCTCGCCCTTGTATTACCCATGTCCTTCAGGGACCTTCTCCAATGTAACCATTGCCTCCTCATGCACTTTCTGTTATTCTGGAACCTACAACCCTCTTCTAGGCCAATCCTCTTGCCAAAACTGTGATATCTGTGGAAAACTGGGGATTTTCCAATATTCACCTTGTTCTAACCCTAACAATACTATTTGCAAAAATTGTACGAATAAACCCATCCCGTCCATATGGGTATCCACTGTAAACGTGATTACCACTGATTCATGTCCTTGGTACTGTAATGCTGGCTATTACAACAATGGGGGAATGAATTGCACTCCCTGTGTACCTGGGTCATACCAGACTGGAATTGGAATGCTCTCTGCCTCCAAATGTATTCTTTGTAATGCTGGAACCTACTCCTCTGGATATGGATCCACTGTGATTACTACCTGTAAAATCTGTGAACCAGGGGGGTATCAGTCTGGATCAGGCTCTAACCAATGCAGTTTATGCCCTGCTGGAACCTACCAGACTGGATATGGGTTCCTATCTGTTGCATCCTGTACCTCCTGTCCAACTGGTAGTTTCCAGCCTAATACAGGTATGACCAGTTTATCAGATTGTGGTTCGTGTATTCGAGGAACCTATCAAAAATCAGGAGAAACTATCTGTACTACATGCCCAGAAGGAAATTATAACTCTGGTATAGGGACTACTGCCTGTCAACTGTGTTCTAACGGAACCTACTCAACTGGTTTGGGAATGACTGCCATTACTGATTGCATCCTATGTGACTTGGGTAGATTTTCTTCTCATACAGGGTCTACCACATGTGGATACTGTAATGGAAATATGTATACAGACAAGACAGGGATGGCCACTTGCCTCCCATGTGGAAACTGTAGTATTGGCATGTGGGATCATCTTGGATGTAACACAACCCATAATGTTGAATGCGTCCAGTGCTCCATAAAACCAATTGGTTCCTTCTTCTCGTCTCCAGGAATAACCCCATTGTCTGATTCATGTCTCTGGATGTGTTCTGCTGGATATTATCAATCCGAAACCACGTGTATAGCCTGTGATGTGGGCACATATCAATCTGGTATCAACATGTTAGACCCCTCCAATTGTTTACCTTGTCAGGCTGGTACTTATCAGACTGGAACTGCAATCACTGATCCTACACGTTGCGTACTATGTGGACCTGGTTTGTATCAGACTGGAACTGGAATGACCAATTGTGATTTGTGTACTACAGGAACCTACCAAACTGGATACGGAATGCCTTGGTTATCCTCATGTAACTTGTGTGAGTCTGGTACCTACCAATCCTTCCCTGGTTCAACCACGAATAGAGACTGTATCATGTGCAATATTGGAACCTCTGGGCCAATCCCTGGGGCTTCTTCTTGCATAATCTGTGCTGCTGGTACATATAATTCACTTCAAGGAGCTTCCATATGCCCTAATTGCAGTGCTGGTACCTACTCCAGTGCAGGAAATATCTTTCCACAGTGTATTGAATGTTATATTGGAACCTACTCATCAGAAGGGTCTACTACATGTACAGCCTGTGGATTGAGAACATATAATACCCAATTTGGTTCTGCAACATGCCAGAAAAAATCAGATTGTGGTATAGGCCAATATTATGTTGCTGAAAGCGAGCTCCCCTTCATGGATTCTGGATGTGCATTTTGCTACCCTATAATTGGGGGTGCAGTGTTTACAACAAGTGGTATACCCATAACATCTAATAATTGCCTGTTTAGCTGTGGGCCTGGATATCTAGAAACACAAGCGTGGGCAACATATAATCAAGAACCAACCACAATATGTATGCCTTGTTTCCCTGGAAACTATCAGACTGGAACCAGCATCAAATCAGCTGAAGGATGTACTTTATGTGAAGCTGGAACCTATCTGATAATTTATGCTGCAAGATCTAAAGATGATTGTCATTTATGCTATCCTGGTTCATACCAGGATACCCAAGGGGCTGATCGGTGTAAAATGTGTGATCCGGGGACATACCAAACTGGGTTTGGAATTCCAACGAAAGACCAGTGCCTTCCCTGTAATTATGGAACCTACCAGCCGAATTACGAGTCCATAAACTGTCTCATCTGTTATGAGGGTACATATCAGCCCTATCTAGGCGCTTCCAGTTGTACCCCTTGTGCTGCTGGAACCTTCCAAACTGGAAATGGAATGACCTCCTCCAATGACTGTCTCTCTTGTCCTGTTGGATGGTACCAAGCTTCCCCTGAATCCACCAGTTGTGACCTATGTAACCCTGGATCTTACCAGGATTACCCTAGACAACCACAATGCACACTTTGCAGATCTGGATCCTACCAGACTGGTTATGGTATGAACTCGTCTGATTCATGCATCCCCTGTGGAGTAGGAATGTATGAAAGAGGAGACGGGGCAATAGACTCCTCTGCTTGTACCCCCTGTGATCCTGGAACCTATACTCCATACGAGATTACTCTGGATTGCTACCCTTGCCTACCAGGAAGCTACCAAAACAACTCCGGTTCCACCTATTGTGATTATTGTGAACCAGGTACTTTCTCCACTGGATATGCAATGGACTATGGAAATTGCACTCAATGTGATGTGGGAACTTACTCACATACTGGTTATGGGATATGTCCAACCTGTCCTACTGGTATGTTCTCTACAGGGATAGCCTCCTCTACTTGTCAATTCTGTTTGGTGTGTGGGAAAGGACAAGTCTATACCACTCCATGCACCTCTAGCCAAAATTCCACTTGCAAAACCTGTACCATAAAACCAGATATTGCTTCCTTCATATTCACAACTCCAAACTGTGACTGGCAATGTCCTCCTGGATATTACCAGAATGCATCGGATTGTATTGGATGTATACCTGGAACCTACCAGACTGGAATTGGAATGAACTCCTCTGAGTTATGTTCCTCCTGTCCCGCTGGTAAATTCCAGTCTATCCACGCTGCAAACCATCCCTCTAATTGCACTTTGTGTTATGCTGGCACCTACTCCACTATGATCGCGTCGTATACGAATCAAACCTGTATCCTCTGTGGACCTGGAACAGTCTCCAATAAAACTGGAAGTAACTCAAGTGATGTCTGTATTCCATGTCCTCTGGGCTTCATTCCATCGCCAAATCATTCCATATGCTTACCATGCTCTAACGGAACCTACTGCCCTTCTGGAATCGACTCACCCACTCTGTGTGAACCCAAGCTGATTTGCGATGGAAAATCTGTCGCCTCGCCTTTAGGTTATATTCACATAGTCAGAAGGAATTGTACGGGAATTATCTCATGCCCCCCTGGATCCAACTGTTCCATCCTTCAGCCTGATAAAGGGATCATGCAGGGTCCTGTTAACACCCCACATTTTGCTGTGACAATAGGATCCAATACCTCTTGTAATGATATGAACTGGACTAAACTGGAAAATCTTCGTGAAGCCATTGATTTCCAGTCATCTCATATCATACTCTACTGGCTATCTGCCTTGTCATGTAGCCCTGGCTTCATCTTGATCAACCAGACTTGCATTCCTTGTCAAAATGGTTCCTATTCCTCATACTACCTTTCTGGATGCTCTTTTTGTCCAAATGGTACATTCTCGTCCTCCATAGGAAGCACCTCTTGTACTGTATGTCAACCTGGAACTTTCATGTCTGACACAGGGGCGACCTCCTGCACCCCCTGTATCCCTGGCCAATACCAAAATAAAAATGCTAGCGCTTACTGTATCAACTGCCCTGCTGGAACCTTTGGTAATGCAAGCCAAAGCCCAGTATGCTATCCTTGTGAAATAGGAACTACACAGGTTAATACTGGTCAAACCTTTTGCACTAGTTGTGGAGCTGGGCAATATAACAGCCCTGGTGACCACAATTGCAGCACTTGTGGAAATCTAGAATCCTCTATCGAAAACCCATCATTATGTCCTCCCATAATGCTTCCTGATAATCTCCGTATGATCTGGCTCTCTGTGCGGGGAGCCGTATCAGACGAATGCTTGGCAATAGGCGATTCAACCTTTGGGAATCAAACAGTGGGAGTAGATGTCTTTACAAATGGGAGCTCTTCTGTATGTACCCAAACTTTACGTGTTCTTGGACGACCTGATATTTCCTATTCATGGGTATCCCAGGTGAATGATTTTAGAAGACCAATAACCCTCAACGTGATTCCATTTAATGATACATTCTATACAACTCTATGTGCATCACAAGGATTAGGAGTACTCTATACCGCTCAGGATATTCGTGGCCAAACCACCATTGATCTGTCAGGAGTATCTGTTCAAGTGATAGTACAAGACCAAACCACATTACAAAATCTCTACCAGACTACATGCCTTCCATTGCCATCACTTTCTAGCCAAGTAATCTATGGAAAATGTAATATTGTCTCTTTTTGTCCAGCAACAGACATATCAGTATCAGTGGTTATGAATTGGCCTGGAGGACAGTCTGTGTCAGGAAAAACCATGTTAAAGAAAGGACAAAACACTCCCTGCCCTGTAACCACCGATTGGTTGCTCTCGTTGGAACCTGATAGGCCAGACACTCCATATATGACAGGGGATACCGTCAATATCAATGTAAAAAATCTGAATCCAACAGGAACTCTCTCCATCTTTAAGTTTGCTTTTAAAATTCTATCTAGTGCTTCCTTTGTTTCTTTCCAAAGTGTATATTCTGTGGTTACTGGAACTCAAAATGATATCATTTCCATCATGGGGCAAATATCAGGTACTTCTGGAAACATCCTTGGTCTCCTGAAAATATCAATACTATCCTCTACCCCTGGATTATCCTCTGTCATCCAGATTGTCCCTGGATCTATAGAAATGACTCTAAGTAACATGGTATCCTACAAAATATCAGGTATAACCAATGGCTTCCTATGCAGAACTGATGGATTCCTTGATTTACTGCTTGATACTACCAGAACTACCTCTCTCATTGTCAGGCAAACTAGAACCTCCATGATCTACTGGCAAGCTCTATCCCCCACTGGTCCAGTATACCCAGCTCAAATTTATGTTATCAGCGTGCAAAACGTGATGAACAGTCTAGTTTCAGTCACAGCTACGTGTACCAGCAATTCCCTGTTTATTCAATCCACTTCCTGTTCCTCAATTAAACCCCAAGGGTCTGGATATGGAGATTCATCCGCTTCTGTACTCGTACAATACCAAGGAGTTTCAGTAACTGTAAATTTTACTGTTTTCATCCCTAGAAACTTTACCATATCCTCTTATTCTGGAGATGATGACACTTATGGTAGATTCAAACTCTTTTCAGATCTCACTGCTGGAGATACCATCATACCTCAAGTGGATGTCACACCTTATGTCCCAAATACAAATAATGAGCAGTGGACATGCCCACCTTCTGGAATATTCTCTATTGCCACTCTTTCCATACAGTGTGGAAACACGTTTATCTACAATTATAGACCTCCTCTCTGGCTATTTGTATTCAATGGAGGGTATTATGGTCTAGGATGGTACAAGTTCACTCTCTCCCACATCTCTCCTTCTACTCCGTTTGGAATAGCACTTGTTGGAGGATTCGATATCCTACCCTATGCAACCGTTACCAGCATGGATCCTTATAGATTGACCATACAATCAAATTCTCTGACTCTGCCACATAATGGTTTTACTTCTCGTTGCACCAAAGTCCTCTTGCAAAACGCAGGGGATCCACCAACCAACGTGACTATCCCTGTCATACAAACCACTCCGAAATCGCTGGTCATTTCAACTTCTAGGTCCATTATTGTATCATCCTTGGACCTCTCTGGTTTGGTACCGTCCTATACCACTATTTCCTCTGCTACATTGCTGTACTCAGATAGAGTATCAGTGGATTTCTTAAATGATCCTCGTCTCACATTCGCTTCTGATTCTTTGATTCTATCTGGTTTCACTGTAATGTCTACAAACCAGTCTGGAATAGCCCAGATCAATGCCACTATCACAGGTATCCCTTGCATCTATACCAGTACTACCATCACTGTGTTGGGTACCTCTGTTCAAAACTCAATATTGATATGCCCTTCTTGTACAACCCTCACACGGCCTGATGATCCATTGAATAACCAGTACCCTGCCATATACCCATCGTCTTTGCCACAAACTTATTTTTTGGTTAGGAAAACGTTAGCAGACAATACATACGTGGATGCTTTCGAAAACATTTCAGTCTCTGGAAATGCCTCACTTCAAAACGGATATGTAACAGCCAATGCTGCTGGATGGGCTATTGTGAACTCTAGATCATCCCCTTCTCCATTCACGGTAAAAATAGTGGATAGATGGATCAGTTCAGCTAATTTACTCTGCAACAGTGGAGATTGCACGCTCCAAACCCTCACCATCCCTGGAGATGGGGCTTCTTTGAGTCCTTTTAGTTACTCAACTACTCTTGGCTTCACAATATCCACGTCCTTGGTAGATGGTCGACAGGCGTACTTTCCTTGGCTGCAAGGAGCTTCTGTCTTTTCAAATGGTTCCATCATATCCACTCCAAGCAATGTCCCGTTGAAACCAGGCCCTGCTCAGTTTCTCTTGACATGGGGGGTGAACTGGAAAATACCCAATTCCTCCACTCATATTTTTGTATCCAAGGTGCAATACCTGACCCTCTCTGGACCAAACCCCGTTTTTCAAATCTATTGCTCTCTCATATGGGAGGAATTATCGTTATCCACCAAGGCTTTCCTCACAGATGGAAATCAGGCTCTCATCAACCCAGTATTTTCCACCACTCCTCCATGGGTTCGACATGCAACAGCCCTATTTCACGCTGATTGGGCTGGATCTGGAAATATTACAGCCACATTTGGAACCACATACGTAGGAATTTCTATCCAAGCGACCATGTCCAGTAGATACATATTGAATATAGGACTAACCTTTATTCCAACTCAATGGACTGGACCTCCTGGACAGTCTATCCTGATTGTTCCAGATATTACTCCGTCTTTCGCTACCAAACCTTGGTATACCATACAAAATCTTTCTTCTAGGGTTGTCATATGGTCATCCTCTCATCAAGATGTCATAAAAATCTCAGATGACCAGACGACTGCCACTTTGATGAGCGATTTTTACGAACCAGTGGTTTTTACTGGTACACTCATGGCTTGTGATGGAACTCCTGTGAGAAATTTCACCAACAATATCGCTGTCAACATCAATCCAACCACTACTGGTCAAATAGATATTGGTCAAAGCACTGGAATACCTGTCCTCCCTACCCCTGTGTCCAGTATTGTAGAAATTCCAGTATATGTCTATGCAAAAAATCCTATCATCTCCTATTCTGTTGAGATGTTTGTACCAATCTCTGCACTGGATCCAGTAGATTGCCTGCCTGGAATCCTCAAAGACAGTCAATGTGCTGTTATGCAACAAGGAAATCAAACCTACTTTAGGGCTATAGGCTCATACTTACAGAGTCAGTCAATGGGTAGAGTGCTTCTAGCCACCATCCATGCTCGGGTTCGACTCAACTCTGTTGTTACTCTTAGTGTAAGCCTATCCAAGGCTGTCATCTCTGGAACTGTCATACAGAATCAAGAAACATCCTTCCAGATTAAAATAGGGACCTCTACACCCCCCTCTCGAAGACTCCTTCAAACTCATGACAGGAGACTGTTGGATACAGAACCAGTTCAAACGTGGGGGGATGTGGATGGGGATGGACAATGCACAAGTTTTGATGTTCAGTTCATGGAAACATACCTTGTAAGCATAGTATTCTCTGGAGACAGACAAATATGTGTGGTTACATGCCAATGGATATCGCAATTAACTGATTGGCAAAAGAGACAACTGGCCCCTATCAGTAACCCAAATTCCCCTCCAGTAACCTCAGATGGATCAAATGTTTTATTCTTACTTCGCTCGTTGGTGGGGAAAATGCACTTTTTCTCTAGTTTTTCTGTAGATTCCACGGTCAATGGAATCAACATGATTATCCACTTGGTAGATTACCTGGGAAATCTTGACCCAGAAAACTCCTTGGTGAAAATTACATTAATCACATCTGAAAATCTGGATATTATATTCAATACATCTTATTCTGTTAATGGATCTGAAGTCACTGTTGTATGTCAAAGAACCCCGTTTGGATTTATTGCTAGTACAATTCCAAATACTGACACATATTATGAACCAGATGTCCCTGTAAAAATCACTATCCAAACATTTGACCATTTAGGCTCTTCCCAGGATGACAGAATCTTCACTTTCTTTCCTGATAAACCTTTTGCTACATTTACAATCTACTCCAGTACTCACAGCCTCCCTCCTGTACCCCCACCACCATTGCTTGTAGTAACCCAATGTACCACTATGTGTGATGATGATGCTTTTTTTCGAGACTTTACCATTGGCATACCTTCTTGGATAGATGACCATACAATCAGTACAAGTTACTTCCTATACCCCCCTGAGTTTTCCTCGCTGTGGCCATCCATATGGAAACCATCGAATCCATTGATAGACTCTTGGGTTCCTGTTTCTACCACAATAAACCTCTCCAACACAGCTCAAAAAACAAAAGGGATATTGGTAGGAACTACATTCCAGATACCTTTTGTCCCTCCTAACCAAATGATTATGGGTATATTCTCTGTCTCTGGAATGACCTTACAGCGCGTATATGGGGGAGATTTTAATAGAAATTGTTTCTTCCTGCAAACTCCATTGAAATTACCAGTAATACTTGAATTCACTATGTCAAGGATTTTCACAGGGGATATCACTGTAACAGCTATTCAATTACTGAATAGTGAAATGAAATTATTCACTACTGATACCTCTCCATGGAAATTCCCTGTGATTGGACTGGAAAAACCTGTCATATCTTTCTCCACGTCAATATTGTGTCCATGGGTTATCCTCTGGTCCCTTCTTGGAGGAGTGGATGATTATTGTACCATCTCTATCACTCCTTTCACTGCAGACGGACCTAAACCAGTCATCAATATGACATGTACTTCCTACCCATGCGTTATAGTTTTTCTAAACCAGCCTGTAAACTTGAATATTCCCACATATGAACCTGTGGATCCAGCAATCATTATACAAAGAAATACATTCCCTGTATATTCTAGAACCAGCTGGAGAATCTTCTGTTCCTTCAAAAAATCAGGAAAATCAATCGCTCATAATGTCACTATTACACAAAGGGCCATTCAAATGGGTCTTGTAAAAATGACCCCAAGTAACCACTTGTCCCTTTCACAGGATTCCATTCGTGCTCTCAAGGATGGAATTGTCATATTATGGATCAACACGTCTGTAGTCATGATCAATATCACAGTGGACTCTACAATTCCAGAATCACTAGTAGCTACCATAATTCCATCTGTTTCTTTCCTATCTGACCCTGTAACGTCCACTGTAACAGCCAGTCTTGACCAAGGACCAGTGGTAGCTGGTACCAAAGGCTACCTGATGCTACGAGCCATATTCAAAGGAGGATTCACTGTGAGACTGGATCCTTCAATTGATCTTATTCAAATTGTCTCACTCAATAAGCAAATATACGTAAATCCATCTGATCTTACAGTCTCTATTAGCCCTGATGCTACTCTATTCACAGGAAATTTTATGTTAATCAAGTACCAAACCATCAGTCTAATAGTAAACGGATCCATAGCCCCTATTACCCCGACACAACTGGTTGTTTGTTGCAGTCAATTCGTTACTTATAGCGGTTCTCCGATTTTTGGCTTGAAATCTTACTCCTCTACATTTACTGTCAATAACGTTATCGTTTATTTCCAGAAAAATCCCAGTATATCCATACCCCCTGTTGATCCGAGAATATCCGTCACCTTTGACACTGCTGTATTCTTGTACAACCGTTCCTCTGGTGTGTGGAAGGTGGTAGACAATGCCAGGAGATCTGTTGGGCCAACGACTATTGTTTTCACGTATACCCAGCCAGTCACCTTGGCTTCCATACAGATATCCCTCTTGATGTACGTGATTGATGCCAAGGCTTTGATAGTGACATTTGCAGACTCCATATTACAGAGAATACACTGTTCCTCGTTTTTTCAGCATACTAGCGTTAGTGCAAGTATTGACATTGGTATGGATCAAATTGATGTATCAGACCAATTAACTGTGATTTCCTCGGCTCCCTCCATAGCTGATGTTACTCAGGATAATTACATTGTAGGGAACTCACCTGGTATATCCAGAATAACAGTTTTCTGTAGAGGATTTTCCCAGGTAAAAGAAATCACTGTGGTTACTGATAGTATACCATTTGTGTCTATTTTCACGCATGAATATTACCTCTCTGGAACTAAATTCAGCTTATTTCCATTGCATCTTTCTGGAATTCTACAAGATTATACCACCATACCAGATATTTCGTTCATGGAACCCACAGTGACCCTCTCTAGTGCTACATCCTCTTATGAAAATCATGAATTTACCTTGCTTCAAAATAGCAAAGATATTTCAGATTATGTTTCTTTTTCAATTCCATCTTGCTTGGGGATTCAACCAATCTACAGGACTTCCATTGTGGTGAATATAGAGCCATCCTTGGATAAAGTTGACATAAACATTGATGGTGTTTTACAGAAATCATTGACTCTGAGCATCAGTCTAGCAGGCGCTAATCTCATGGGATTCTATGCAGAACTTTACATAGATTCTATCATAACCTCTTGTACCAAGGGAAGTGATGTAACTGGGATATTCCTTTGTAATACCAATGATCCATACGCTTCCGTTATTATGACTGGTTCCAACACGTCCATATCCCAGAATTATACCGAAATTGCTATTATAAAACTCTCTACCCCTGCTAATTCAGTTTATGGTTTAGTAGAAGCCTATACCACGGAATATACTTTACAAAACAGGATTATAGCAGGTCAATATGGAAATACCCCATCAATCCTTGCTTTCCAAAAACATCCTATTCTAGACTCTGCTGTTTTTACTAAAAACTATCAATGCCTGGTATTATCCAGTATAAGCTGTCAGTGGGATACTTTACCACAATTGATGTATTATGGGTTGATATTAATCCATAAACTTAGATTTGTGGAGTCCAGAATATACTCAAATGATTTCGAATTATCTATAATGATGAGAGTTTTTGATAGATTCATGAATCCTGACCAGGGGAAATCCAAAATCTTGCTGTTCTTCAACACATCTAGTCTACCCATGATACCTGGGGCTACCAATACTTCTGGTGGAATGAGTATTTGGACGAATTATACCCAGGATGGCTGGTACCTGTGTCAATGGAAACAACACATTCCAGTCCTAAACCTATCCTTGTCCTATACCCTAATAACCATGGATTTACTCAAGCAATCCTCTTGGGATAGAATTTGGAATTGGTACAATACCTCTTCTTTCCAAACTGGAATACAAGCTCCACCATGCCCTCACAGCGCTTACTACGTGGGTAGCATATTGGCTTCTTACACTCTACAGGGGAATGGAACAATCAATAATACTAAAGAAATTCAACCTGATCTCGCCTGTAAACTCCACATTGCTTCAAGAAGACTGCAAATATCACAAATATCTCCTGGTCTCCTCAATGTGTCCATAGTCTTAGAGAGTTTTGAAAGACTCTACGAAACGAATATGCTCATCCTAAACCCGTCCACTGTGTCGAAGATGCTGGCAAAATACAACTTTACCCCACAGAGAATATTGAAAAATAACATACAGTACACAAATGATTCCTCTGACCCGAAAAAACCATGCCCGTCTGGTTACTACTTCTCTAGCTTGGCTCAATATACCCCTCTCCCTCAACATGCACTCCCTGGCCCTGATTGCTATGACCTAGTGTGTATGGATGGATACCAGATCTCAGATACTCAATGCATCCCTACCACTGTGAATCTGAATATCATATGGGTGTGTGTACTTTTCGCATTAATCTTGGGACTTGCTGTTGCACTGTCTATTCTCATTATCAAACTGGCTACATGGGAGAAATTTTACATTGTACAACAGGATATACATATGGAAATGGAAGAGGAAATGGAAGTTGAAGAAGTGACACCAAGAGCTAGACGTTCATCTATCCTCGCAAACGTCATTTTTGATGATTACTCCCAGGAAATTCTGGATGGAATGTTTGCTGAGGGTGAAAACTGCCATGAATCTGACTCGGATAAATCTGAAAACAACACTCAATGATTACAGCATGTCATGGCTATAAAGAACTGGTCAAATTCAAACCAAGGCACATAATAGTATAAAAACCAGAATCAAATAGAAAATCTATAGTTTTCACCACTCCATGACATTGGTCATATCCCTTGAAGAGATAGCCCCTAATTCATCAGTCAGAGCTGTTGAAGTAAACCATATCTATTACCTATCCATTCGTGATATTATCATGGTAGTTTGTAATACAAATAATAATTATGCTGGTTATATATGGAGAAAAATTATAACTGAAAGACAAAAATACATATCCACGTTAGAGGTCATCCAATATAGATTTCCTGGACAAGGCCAAAGAGAAATGCCTGTTGTACCCCTAGAGGGTGCTATTGAATTAATCATGCATCTTCCTGGGCCTACTGCCAAAACATACAGAACTAGTATGGCAAAAATCATCTCAAGGTACATTACAGGAGATCTCAGTTTATGCAATGAAATCAAAGAAAATAAGGAAGCAGGAGAAGCCCAAAGTTGTTCCAAATTTATTCAGGCTACAGTTCAGGACACTAAAAGAAAACTGGATGAAATGATGGAGGATGTTCCACCCACGTCTTATATCTATGCTACTCATTCTGTTGCATTCCCTGGACTTGTTAAGATTGGAAGGTCTAGGAATGTCAAGGCAAGACTTGAATCAGGGAATACTTTTATTGCTCCTGCTCCTCATGTCCTCATTGCTATGGCTCCAACATTTGATGATGTAAGGGATGAAGCAGAAGCACATGCACATTTCAGTAAGTTTCGAAAAGAAGGGGAATTTTTCAAGATATCTCATGAAGAAGCCAAGAACTACCTTGATTCTACCATCAGGGCGAAACATTTCCAAGAACTGGAAAATTATTCAAGTGGAGCCAAAGGCTCTATGATTTTTGTGTGATTCATCTTATAGAGGGGTGGGGTTATCCTCCTCAACCAGGGTTAAGGGTGGGGGGTCAAGACAGATACATGGAGGATCCCAATTTTTTAAAGAATAAATTTTGTCAAAAAAAAGTTTTTTTGCCTGCTTGCCAGTTTGAAAAATACTATTTTACAATTTCCAAATGACCTGTGTAATTCCATTTGGTGAGCTTATTCCAAACGCAGCGGTTCGTTTTACTAAAATTGACGGGATATATTATTTATCCATTAGAGACATCATTATGGCAGTCTGTCAAAAAGATGATAACCAGGCAAGCAGGACTTGGAAAAGAGATATCACTGATTTACAAAAGGATGAACTTAAACCATATTGGTGTAACTATAAATTTCCTGGAAGAGGACAACAAGATACCCCTATAATACAGTATCAAGGTGCTTTAACGCTAATGCTGTGGCTTCCTGGAGATCATGCCAAGAATTTCAGGGGAAAGGCAGCTGAAATTCTTACTCGTTATTTTGCTGGAGATTATACTCTAGTCCAAGAGATTGAAAAAAATTCCAAATCTGAATCCCCTGTAAATGTCATGGCAAGGCATGCCTTGGAGAATCCAGATTTCTCTTCTGATGAGGACGCAGTCATGAAAAAACGCAGGAAAATTCAGGAAATGGATTTAATTGATATAGAGCTTCAAGAGAGGAAACAGGCTCTTGAATCTGGAAGGATTGCACTCAAAGACAAGGAAGTGGCTTTTTTCAAGAACTCTTTGGATATTCTAAAGTCAATTCGTAACGGATCTGTTGACGATCGTACTGTTCTTCAATATGAAGATCTCATTAAAAACGCCACCATTTCAGGAACCACCCTTGCCATAACGAATGGGGAGCCTTCCGCTACCAAAGGGATTACCCTGAGTGTTGTGGCTGCAGCCATGGGATACAAGTGCACTCCTAGAAACCTCATTGATCTGGGAAAGCTTATGGCCAGGAAATATCGTGAAATCTACAATGAAGAACCCCCTAAACATGATCAACTAGTCAATGGGGCTGTTATTCCCGTAAATTCCTATATGGAACGAGACCGTACCACCATGGAGGAGCTCATCAAGGACTACATGACATCTCCTGCTGCCACCAAGGAACCAACCAAGAAGAGGACTCGCTAAACCATAACAAAAAAAGGTTAAGGGGTCAAGACAAATCCACGGAGGGAATCCTTTTCAATTTTATTCTCATCCATAATAATGGTTTAAATGTACCCCAAAACAGCCAGCCGACTTTCCACCATTTGGAGTTTACAGTGTGTTTTTTGAAACAATGTATCCATCTCGCATGATGCATGAGGATTCAGGCAAGTATGGGATACAGGCAACGGCCTATTTGTGATCACTTGAGTGGGGTCGATGGGAGTTTCGTAAATCTCTGTACGAAGCTCCGGAACGTACCCAGTAGGACACACATCGATGTGATCCATTTTGAATAAAATCGAAATTTTGTGTTCGTCCTTGAATGCGTCACAAGGTAACCCGTGAGCGAATTGCATGCGAGAGACCCCATCCATAGCGGCTAGCTGTCCCTCTTGAAACTTTACCCTGATAGGGAATGCACTTGGATCATGCACAAGCGTAGGCGCGAGATCATAGTAGACCACACTAGGCCCCAAACTTGCAGTAATAATAGGCCCCCTATCATATCTCGCAATATTATCCAAATGCTGCCAGATTGCGTGATTAGGCTCATATCGCATGATTTGGAGTTGTGTGAGCTCGCCAAACCTCTTCATGGGTACATTATACATCTGGCAAATCATCTTGGCATACTCCTCACACAGCTTGGCTGTTGTAGGAACATACTGTTGAAGAATCTTGATCCCATCCTTGTAGAGGATTTTCACCCCAGATGGTGTCCCAAACAATAAATAAAAACCATGCATATCAATGGCGTCCCCATGAGGCAATCGATCACGAACTGGTTTTGCAATTTCAGAAGCCATAAAACCCAGGATTTCGCCTCTTGCTGCTGGAATGAGCCTCTTTGCAGTGGTGGATGGCTCCCATAATCGGAAGCTGCTGGGTATATACGATTCATCCAATTGACTCACTGCATTCTCCATATATGTATCCTGCCTTATGTTTGTCTTTACAAACCAGAGGCGTTCTTGAGGCTCCCTTAGTTCCATAGGAATGGGTTTAGCAAATCTCCATTTTGTTGAAGGTGGGGTTAGTTTATACACAGCCAATGGATGCGCTTCTTTAATCTTCTCTCTATGAGGCTCTGTTTCTAGTACAATTCTCGCCCTCCTCTCGACCAAACCGGTCAACCTCTGGGAAATCTTTTCTATCTTTTCATGCATAATTGACAATAAAGAAATACTTTCATCCCTTGAAAGCTTCATATTTTCACTTGACATTATCACGTCCTTGTTTATTGTACCATTTATACTTGATAACACTCTCTGAAAATAAGTTTTACTTCGTTTTCAGTCATGCAAATCACCTTGCTGGAAATACCAAAATATGTTTCAATCTTGTTTTCGTGTGGAAGACATAGATCCACTTCAGGAATAGCCTTCAAGAGTATCCTATTATTAAATGTTAACCCATTCTTGATCATGTACAACAGCCCACAAACCAAATCTTGTAGTCTTGGCCCAGACGTGATCTTTGCCCCCTTGCTCTTGAGTTCCAGAATACACACTGTGATATTATGAGCGCATTGTCTGGATAAGTCCATGCTTGCCTCCTTGATGAATCTCCAGTACTTTTCCTGAGCCATACAAGAGGCTAGAATCTGGCACATATTGGGATATTTCCCTGGATTGTAGAGCTTAAACATTTTCATCTGTTTATACATGTGATTATTCATCTTCTGATATTGCTTCTTATTCTCTTGCACCCTGCATTCTCTTGCCTTATCACTCATCAATAAATTTCCAACCATATTCACGACCTCTGCGTCAATGTCTACTTGTATCACGTGTTTCTCGCTATACAAGATATTCTCATTGTATTCATCGTTGGAATGCCTGACTTCAGGTAAAACAAACCCTGTGATTGTGCATACTCTAGTAAAATTCTCACATAAAAACAAGGGACAGGTGCTATCCACTGCATTGGAATGACAGATGTGATGGGCCCCACACTTTAGACAACCTGCCTGATTTACATCATACACCTCCCATACACACTCTTTGCAACATTTGGGGTACCGGAATGGGCGCCTCACTTTTTGCCATATATGGTGTAACATTTTGGTTTTATGTTTAGCATCATACATATCCTTACCCTCACAAATAGAGTATAATTTTAGACAGCGAATTTTGGTTTATTCATTTCAATAAGTCACATATAAACCTCTGTGGGATACTCCATATCCTCGTCAGATGTAACATACTCCTCAACATCCGAGTTTGGGGCCTCCATATGGGCTCTAGCAGCAGTCTCCATCCTTGTTGTTTCCGCTGAAAAACCATCATCTGGTGGGATATTGTAGCAGATGGAGTTGTGGTATGTTGTAACCACCTCACATGCCAATTTCAGGCTGCTTTCTGAGCAAATCATGACAAACTTACCATCCATTTTTAACCAAAAAGGGCCCATAACCCTGTCGCACATATTGTGTAGCTCTTCTGGATAGTACCTTTTGGTACTAGACATAACCATACGCCTTTTGCCCCAACTGTGACACAACTCCATGGTATGAAACAGTAAGGACTGGAATGTTTTATAATATCTCCATATACAAAAACAAGTTCTTTTTTACCCCCTGTTAATCTGGTACCTCTAAAAATTCTTGTGTGGGTTTCAATACTGGCTGTAAAACATATTTATCCCTGTACACAATCAAAGATTCTGTCGTATACGCGATCCCTTTTTCAAATAATTGAAATAACTTGATCAAAAAATCATTGTTCTGTTCAAAAAATTCCTCGCATATCTTGGTGTAATTGCAAGTACTGGGTTTTGCTCCAGACCTCTCTATCCATTGCTTGGTACACGCCCTGATCACATACTCGATCTTGGCACAATACCACAACAAAACGAAAAAATGCCAGAATCTGGGATGAACATGCACCTCCTTGGAATTCTTCCCTACTCTCGTAAGATCAATACAATGCTCTGTCTTTAATCCAGTAAGACAACAGACATTGTGGCCCGTAAGCACCCTGATAGGAGGCTGGGCACATGTCATTACGTCCTTGCAAATACGTTGAATGTGGTTGCTGCCTGGAGTATTCAACTGATTCACAAGATTAAAAACCTCTCTGAGTTTCGACTGCACGTTTGTCTGCCTGGAATACATCACGATAGCCCATTTATCCCCGTTATCCCGACATTGGCTGAGGTGACGCTTGAATTGACCAGTGCTGATCACGTCATATGACTTGATCTGACTATACGCCAAGAAATCATCCAAGGTCACCCCCATGATATCCTTTCACTTTGTTTAGCCTCCCCCTAAGTATTCGTTCAACCTTTTTATTCTGGTAAACGGATGACTCAGATAAATTAGCGTTCTTTTTTTTCTGGCATGGGTATGGCAGGTATGGCAGGTATGGCAGGTATGGCAGGATGGCAGGTTCGCCCAACTCCGGTAATATTTGGCCAAAAGTGTAGCGAGTTTACAACCTGCAATACCTGCCATACCTGCCACACTTTTTTCAAACACATCTTTTCGTTTTTTTATAATTATTTATAATTATTTATAATTATTTATAATGTTTAATAAATATTTATAATTATTTATAATTATTTATAATTATTTCACTAGCAATCTCGCAACTTTTCGAAAGTGTCCCGTGTGGCAGGTTGGCGGGACACCTGCCATAACCTGCCACTACTAGAAGTGTAATTATAAATTGTATTTATAACGGCTATTTTTTTATATATTTCTATTTCTGGTGACTATATGTAATTCTGCATAATTCGTTTGGTATAGATATTCAAGTAAAAACTCCTTTTACACTTTGAATATTTTAATTTCATGGAATAGAGAGGTGCTAAATGGGGCAGGCAAATAGCATGGGAGGGGGTAGATCTAGTCCTACTATGATGACAAGAAAAAGAAAACAGGAACTACGTCAGGCTCAAACCCAAACTTTATCATCTAATGAGCAAAAACCATTATTTCAGAAGAGAAGTGAGCTCTACATGTATAACAGGAGTGTCTCATGGCTGTCTATTCCTACCAAAGGAGATCCTATTCTATCAGATTACAAAAACTTAAACTATGATGAAGATAGCAAAGTGGATTTTTATTTGGGAGAAACAAGCTCTTTAATCACAAAAATGTCTTCCAACACATCCAGTGTGGATAGTTTCATGTCGACTTGACAACCAACGCTCACTTCCAGTCCACATCTGGATCATACTTATTTGAATCCATCAAAGTCTTCTTCACAGTCTCTCGGTCAATCTCGAACAACGTCCCATTGCAGGTCCTTCTCCTGGAAATTCCTGTAATCCTTTGGATCTCACGGGAAAAAGAAGTCTCTGTAAGGAGAAATTTGTAATTCCCTTCCACGTGAAAACGCTTGTAATTATCATATAAATCCCTTGATTTGTAGTTGAGAGACATGTCATCGTTCACCAAAGCGGATAGGAAACGGGCGAGCACAGGAATTCCAGCCAGTTGTGTTTCCTTGTAATATTCAGTGATGGGACGAGACGATTGAAAATCATAAGGATACATGGAAAGATCCCGACCCATCAGAAACTGATAAAACGCCCTTGCCACCTTGGGGCTCTTAAGATGCTTTCCAAGCTCGTTAAAGTACTCCCTATTCCCTCGATGCACAGAACTGCAACGAAAAAGTGCAAAACGCCTATCCGTGGAAGAAACAGTAAGAGCGTTTTCATTATTGGAGGTCAAAAGGAGATTGGATATATTCTTCACTACAATGGTATCCTTGCCCTTTTTTTCATAGTTTAGAGTTTCATTGGTAATAAAATCCTTCAATTTGTCATTGTGTTCATGAAGACTCTTTACCTCATCCACTTGAATAAAGACGCGATGCAAGGCCCCATTTGCAAACCTCCCGAATAAGTCATTTTCAGGAGTGGCTGTCTGAAAGGAACAAAAGGAACCCATGACCTCCTTTCGTAAAAACTCAAAGATAATCCCTTTGCCGCATCCCTCTTCTCCATAGAGTGAGATGGCTACCTGTGTCTTCTTCTCTGGACGCTGGACCATATTAGCAATGTAGTCTAGTATCCACCCCGTATGCTCTTCGTTTCCTCCGGTAATCACGTGAGAAATGTGGTTAATAATGGGTTCCACAAAGGATTGGACGAGAGAATCATCCACTGGAGGGAGAGTCGCCGCCTTGAATGGCTTCCAGAGGTTGTAAACATCCTCTTCGGAACATACTGGATCCACCACAATTTCACGGACTAAACGAATGTTTTCGTCATCCATCCAACGGGTGATAAACTTTTGTTTCGTATACATACCATTGGAATCTCGTTCATAGTAATACTTGTTTGTAAAGTAGTTTCTCACCTGTGTAAACGTCATCATGTCTGGTTCCTTATCTCCTGATACAATATGAGCATATACTGGTGGAGTCATGACCTTGAAACAAATGAGCTCGTGCCTGAGTTTGACCAGTTCGTAAGTATTCATCGCTGGGTTATCATAATCTACCATAGATTCCGTTTGTTCTGCATCCATGGACGAGTCTGGTTCAGAGATTCCATCAGATATAGACTGCTCCTCCATCCCGGTGCCTGCATCATCCTTGGTATCATCCCCTCCCTCACCCTCTTCTTCGTGCTGAATATCGGTATGCCATTCCAAATCAGTCCCAAATTTAACATACCCAAGGATTGGCTTGACACAACTGGCACATTCACTTGCAGTACAGTGGTATTTCACCCTGAAAATACCATTCCATTTGGTGATAAACAACAAACAATTGTTGCTGTCGTGGGTTTTTTCAGGGGATACTAGACATTTTCTAGCCTTTTTGGCTTGATCGCATTGAACCTGCCACTCTGGGGGGTCCTCATGATACCCCACTGTAGTAGGGATGGATACATTATCACCTGATTTTTCCAGTAATTCCCTCAAAAGATCAAGAGGAAAAGTAAGAGGTTTCTTGTTGCATTTCATAAGTAGGTGTACACGTCTCTTACTCTCTTTTCCACCCTTGCCATCCTTTGGCTTGCTTCTGGGAGACCCTGTAGAATTCTGTGTAGCCACTATAGTAGGATCCCTAGGGACTATGAATTTATCTCCATCCATATCAGGATTTGATACGATAAATGGGAGATTATCGTCTATATTTTCAGATGAACCCATGGAAAAATCGTCTTCGTACGCGTCTTGACTTATACGAACCAATGGGGTGCTGGTAGGATCCTCGTTTCTATGCTTGCAACACAGTGGAAGACGAAATAACCTGTTTTTGGTGTACACGCCAAGATCGATAACGTATTTGCGATTTCCATTTTTGTCTTGATAATACCAATCCTCTTCTTCTTCCAACTGGAAAAACCTTTTCATATCCCCTTCATGATTTGATTGAAAGACCAGATTATCCACTACCACGTGATATGAATGCTTCAATAGATCAGCCTTGCTTCTGCGAGTTCCACAAGCAACGAAAATTTCTGGGTTGATGGAATACTGCTCCTTTACCTTGGTTCGAAGACTATAGATAATCATGGATAGCTTGGAATGACCAGGATCAGGCGGGCCTATCCACTCAATATCCATATACCCCTTGCAAGCTGTGGCTTCTGGTATCAGCTCATATGCCCATCGAAGGGACTTGGGATTATTGAGAAGGTTTCTGTAAAAATCAAATGGATCTGGGTATAATCCGTAAATTCTCTTGCCACTTACCCCTTTATCCCAGGCTACAGTGAAGCCAGGGGATGTTTTATGCTCCTCCAGCATACAATCTTGTTTCCAAAACCATTTACCACCAGCAGGTACGTGGAATTGGGCACTTTCGTCGTCCGTGAGATTCATGAGGATTGATTGGATAGAATATGGAGTTCTCTCCCCTTCCCGTGGATTTCAAGCGTTTTTTCCTTGTACAACTCTTTATGTAGTGCCAGAGTTTTAAAATTCAAACCAGGGAACTATTTACACCATTGTACTGGACTACAGCTAATATGAACCGGTGTATTTTCGAAATCTTACACTTGGTACGGGTTTTCACTATAAAGGTTATGGATTTTACATCAGAAAATGAAATGGATACTGTTCAGTCTATGTCTATTACAATTGTTACCATGTAGCTCTTCCCAGATATTGACTGTTAATTTTACCATAAAAAATGTTGATATATCTATTCCAACATCAAGCTTCCAATCAATTTTTGCTGGGATACCTACATTTCAAACACTCACAATCTATAACCTCACTGATATAACTGTTTTCCCTTCTATTTGTTCCCAAGGCACATACTCTCTTGCTGGAGCGAGCCAGTGTACTTTTTGTTCTGCAGGTACATACCTGTCCTCTATGGGAGCCATATCATCGTCTCTTTGTCAAGGCTGTACTGCTGGTACGTATTCCAGTGGATCAGGTGCTAGCTCGTCTTCTACTTGCATGGCTTGCAATGCTGGTTCCTACTCCTCAGCATTAGCGTCCAGTTCAGCCATTAGTTGTCAAGCTTGTAGCTCTGGTACATACCTGTCCTCTATAGGAGCCATATCATCATCTCTTTGTCAAGGCTGTACTGCTGGTACGTATTCCAGTGGATCAGGTGCTAGCTCATCTTCTACTTGCATGGCTTGCAATGCTGGTTCCTACTCCTCAGCATTAGCGTCCAGTTCAGCTACTAGTTGTCAAGCTTGTAACGCTGGAACCTATTCCACAGTGCTGGCTGCCAACTCCATAACCACCTGTACCTTATGCGGTGCTGGCACATATTCATCTCTATTGTCAGCTGATTCTCCTTCTGTTTGCACCCAATGTGCTGCTGGAACCTACCTGTCTTCCTCTGGCTCTACATCCGCTTCCAACTGTATTGCCTGTCCGTCAAACTCTAATAGCTATATTGGATCAACCCAACTGTCCGCATGTGTATGCAATCCTGGGTATACTGGAACCAATGGCGGGGTGTGCACAGGATGTAATTCCTCTTTATGGTGTCTCTATGGACAAATGAATCCATGCCCGCCTCATTCTATATCACCCCCGTTATCATCTGATCTGAGTCAGTGTATATGTAAACCTGGATATTACGGGGATACTACCAACTCACTCACTTTGTGCCAGTTTTGTAAACAAGACCATTTCTGTCCTGGAGGAGGTGTAAATCTGTCCATGGTATGCCCTGATGGAAAATATTCCCAGCCTGGATCTGACGAAGAATCAGATTGTAGATGCCCTGATTTTGCCTCGTCTGTCATAAAATCCAAGAATGTATCCTCTTGCCAGTGTAATCCTGGATATTATCAGACCAATACAGCATCTCAATTTGCAGGGGCTTGGAGTTGTCAGCAATGTATGCCAAATGATTTCTGTTATAATGGAACAAATTTTTCCTGTCCATCTCACTCTTCATCCCCTATAGAATCAGATGATATTACAGATTGTAAATGCATCCCTGGATACCTGAATATAGACGGAATATGTCAAAATTGCCCTGTAAACTCGTATTGCACCGGTGACAAAAATATACAAAGCTGTACTCTTCATGCAGTTTCCCCGTCACAATCACCTGATTCATCTCGTTGTTACTGTGATCTGGGATACAAGGGTTTAAACAACACGCAATGCCTGGAATGCATGTCTCCTCATTACTGTTATGGTGGTATACAAGCTACCTGCGTGGAAGGAAGTATTAGCTCTCCTCTTTCGTGGATATTATCCAATTGTTCCTGTATTCCAGGACGATGGGGTCCTCCAGGAGGGCCTTGTATCTCGTGTGGGGTTGGGAAATTCAAGTCCTCGTTGGGATGTACCCAATGCAACTCTCAGATAGACGATGACTGTGAGATATGTCAGCCTGGCACATTCTCTACCATACTAGGTCGGGACTATTCTTGTGACCTTTGTATGCCAGGAACATATTCAGGGTCTCAGGCCAGTACTTGTCTCCTATGCCCTAGTGGGACCACTTCAGGAATCATGGCATCTGCTTGTTCCTCCTGTCCTCTAGGGTTTATAGCACCAACCAATTCCTCTCAATGTGTTCCATGTCTTGCAGGGACTTATCTTGATGTCACTGGAAAGGGGTCTATAGAAGACTGTAAACCTTGTCCAGCTGGAACCTTTTCTTATTCCAACTCGTCTACCTGTATTGCCTGCAGTCCAGGTCTATTCAATCATATCAATGGTAGCACTGATTGCTCCCAGTGTCATGCGGGAACCTTTTCATCGTCACTGGGAACTACTTTTTGTACACAGTGCGTGACTGGGACATATTCATCCTCTCTGGGAGAGACCCTGGGTTCTACCTGTACCCCCTGTGATACTGGAATGTACTCAACTACACTCGGCGCTACTCAGGTACGCAAACCAATCTGCATAATTACAAATTCATACAGGGAATTTGGTCAGATAGTTCGTGTAATTCAATCGGAGTCACTCTGGCATAGTGCTGGTATTCTAAACCTTTTCTAGGATACATGATGTAGATGCTCTGTTTTTTAATTTTTATTACCCATGCTGCCTTTTTGCTATCTGTTAGTATGACCTTCCTATCAATCTCTCCTGGGTCTGATATGGTTACATACTGGATCCCTACGTCAAATAATCTAGATAATATCCTGTAAAATACTCGTATAAACTGAGGGGAATATGGCCAATACTCGTGTTCGGAAAAACTAGTGACTGAAAACTCTGTATGAATATAATCCCATTCTTCATCCAAGGTCAATTCTTTGCCTTTGAGAGAAAAAAGGTCTTGAAAATATTTCTCCATGCCTACTGTAAAACAATCAGCGTCTGATTTTGAAAGACCTTTCATCTCTTCTGTAAAGGCAAGATTACAGATTTCTCTTATTCTGGAATAGTCCATGATGAGCTGGTTAACTCCAGATTGTCATTTATGTATTATGCAGTGGTATTCTTATCATTGCCAGTACCCACCACCATACCATAATTATGGAGACTATATCACTTTGGGGAAATGTAAAAACTGAATTATCTCGAATTACATATAGTCACCAGAAATAGAAATATATAAAAAACTAGCCGTTATAAATACAATTTATAATTACACTTCTGGTAGTGGCAGGTTGTGGCAGGTGTCCCGCCAACCTGCCACAAGGGACACTTTCGAAAAGTTGCGAGTTTGCTAGTGAAATAATTATAAATAATTATAAAACATTATAAATAATTATAAAACATTATAAATAATTATAAATAATTATAAATAATTATAAAAAAATGAAACGTTGTGTTTGAAAAAAGTATGGCAGGTATGGCAGGTATTGCAGGTTGTAAACTCGCTACACTTTTGGACAAATATTACCGGAGTTGGGCGAACCTGCCATCCTGCCATACCTGCCATACCTGCCATACCTGTCATAGAGTGGTCACGTCCCCTCTAATTTTTTTTTGTTGGCAGGTTCAAACTTGTACTTCCTGTCCAGCTGGAACATACAACCCTGTCAAAGGCGCTGGAGCTACTACTCTGTGCTTGTTATGCCCTAGCGGAACCTACTCTACCAGCATAGGACTTACCAATCTCTCAGGATGCGTGAACTGTCCTTCTGGATATTTTAGTTCAAACGGGTCTACTGAATGTGGTCGATGCCCTGCTAATACATTTTCAGATCCAACGGATGAAAACGGGTGTATTTCCTGTCCACCATCGAGTTCTAGTCCCAGTGGATCCTCTATGAATGGTTGCACATGTAATACAGGTTATTACCAATTCTATCGAACAAGGGCTACAGGAGGACTGGAAAGCTATGTTATGGACAGACAAGCCAGAACTCTGAAAATTCATGTCTTCACTACAGGAGGAAACACTGTGATTGACTTTTTGAGAGCCACATTGGTGAATGTTTCTTGTGATAATATTTTCCTAAACCATACTATGGTCCAAGAAGGGTTATTGGACGTGACAATATTCGGGTGTAATACAGAAGTTAAATTGAGCTATATTGTAAACGGAGCCTTCGCAGCAAGTGAAAGTACCGCTTATTTCGAGTGTACTGCTTGTCCTTCTGGAACCTACTCCTCGCTTTCAGGGCAGGATGAGTGTACATCTTGTTTGGCTGGTACATACCAGAGTCAACCAGGTAGCAGTGTGTGTGTTGCCTGTACGCCTGGAACGATCAGCAGCAGCACAGGAGCGGGGGCGTGTACCGGGTGTCATCCTGGAACCTATGAGACCAGCAACCAATGTGTAGCGTGCAATGCTGGGTATTTCTCGTCTGATTCTAGTCAAACAGTATGTCAAGCCTGCACCAATAACACATGGGCTAGTCCAGGCTCCTCTGGATGCAGTGCTTGTCCTTTGTTTTCGTCAAATAATAACACCCCCACAGATTGGATAGGATGTTCTTGTGAAAATGGGATGTTCATGAATTCCACTAGTATTCGTTGCCAGGAGTGTCATGCTGGGGAATGGTCTATTTCCAGTGCCACTGTGTGTTCCAAATGCAATATAGGAACTTTTAGCAATAGTACAAGAGTAAGTAGTTGTACTGCTTGTTCAAGCGGGACGTTTAGTGTAAGTCTGGGTCAGACCAAATGTACTGTATGCAATGCTGGAGAAATAATATCTTCAAGCACTCTTGGGTGCATTTCTTGCCCCTTGACATATTATTGCCCTTCAGATGGAAACATGTATGAGTGTCCTCTTGGAACCTATGTCAATCAGTCTGGATTGTCAAGTATAACCCAATGTCAGTTATGCCCAGTCAATTTCTTTTGTGTGGATCAGATTACTATGGAATTATGTCCTCTTCACACTCATTCTAATCCTGGGGCTTCTAGCAAGCTCTCGTGTATTTGTGATTCTGGGTATACTTGTACATACAAAAAATCCCTAAAGGCTATAGTAACGTTACCTATGACCCAAACTCAGTTTTTAATGGTACAAGACCAGTTTATTCAAGCAGTCGCAGACGCAGCTGGAGTCAGCGTGGATAAAGTAACCATCATCTCTATCACGCCAGAAACCACACAGAATAGACGTCTACTCAAGGGAAAAACTATCTCTGTCAAGGTAAATATTCAAGGGAGCCATGGTATTCATCAGATTGAAACCCATTTAAAACGAAAGGGGTTACCTGATCCTGTTACTAGAATTAGGGTGCAACATGATCATCATGTTCATACCAGTTTAAAGTGAAAAAAATAAAATAATTGTCATAGTGTTTTGTGGTTTAGATAAATTTTTAATAAAGTTAAACTCAATCCAATGCAATGGCGTAATCCCTGACAGGTTTGAGTGCCTTAGGAGTTTCGTTGATACTATCCCTTAACCATTGGAGGTGAACTGCAACCGCCAGAGGATGACACATGGTCAAGATCCTTTTGGTTACATCCCGTGGAACGGATTGTTCGACGAGTACCACGTTCACCCTTTCCGATGGAGTAACAGCAACAGACCCTCCCAGAGCCTTGACGTGATTCCTTCGACAGGCCTGAGTGACAGGACCAATCCCAATAGGCAAAACCAAAACCACTGGTTGTTCTGGTTCTACAACCAACGGAGACTGGACCAAAACCACTGGTGGTTCTGGAATGGGCACGGGACAGTCTTCGTCGTTGGACTCGAAAACAGGCTCTCTCGATCGTTTTCCTAGAAAGTTTGTGCCGTTTACGGTATAACCAGCGCGTCTCATAAAGTCCTTAGCGTCTTTGAGAAAATTGTACGTGGATTTCCAGTAGGTATCCCCTAACAAAGCTGATTCAACGTTTGTTATCTGGGAAATATCCCCTGTAAATCGCTGGATGCTCTGTACACTCTTCACTCCTTCGAGCTGGCACTTCTCGTCGCTGATGCACGTACACTGAACTTCTACCACGAATCTCAAGTCATCACGCGTAATTTCGTCTTCCTTTCGTTTCTCTTCGTCTTCAGAAATAAAAAAGGGTAACGAATTGAGTTGGCTCTTGACCTCTCGACTGCAAAATCTGTAGTCCAGAAATCCACAACGATATAGAAGGGAAAACCCGCGAACTCCAACCAAGACGTAAACGATGCGATCTTTCCTGTCCAAGGTCTTGATAACACCCAGGCTGAGTTCAAAGTACTTTCTCACCTTGACGCTGTGATCAATTCGCGGCGTGCCCGACCAATCGGTAGCCTGTGGTTTGGTTCTGCCCAACTTCCCATCGGGAAATGTGCAAACGAATCCCTCCACTCTCTCGCGTTTGGCGCGCTCAAGCAGATATTCCTCAAACTCACTCCGGCTAAAGGTTCTATGATTCATTCGAATCCCCTTCTTGTCCTTATCCAGAGGGCATACGTGTGCAATTTCATATGAACAAGGAAAAACGACTTCGTGTTGGGTAGTGATGAGAGCTTGCATGACCCTGAAACTGGTCATTTCAAGTCCTTCCACCATCCCCGCGTTTATCCCGCCGAAACTGAACAGACGATAGGCGTAAAAACGAATCTTCAACCTGTTTCCTTCTTGTTTCATGAAGTGGCTGTTCCACCAATGACAGAAACTGATGGTCATGGAGACCCCTTTGTATGTCAAAGGTTTCCATTCTCCATCATCCTGCAAAAATGGTACGCCCTCCATATAGAAAACAGCATTGAGATCATAGGCCAGAGGAGTAAAGGCTGAGTGTGGAATGAGCGACTCTGCTTCTTGATTATGGCCGCCATTCCTGTTAAAAACCTTGATAGTACGGCTTCCACTGGGTGAACGTGATAGCTCTACCCTGAAGCTCCATCCATCATATTTCTGGCCGACCATGACCCTTTCGTGAAGAGATGACTCGTCGAGGATATCAGGAAGCGCGCGTGGTTGAGAGACTTTAGCCCCTAGCTTGTAAGGTGTATATGACCTGTTGCTTACAATGCTTAAGCATAGAAGCCCCTCTAACTCTGATACAGGGTCGCTCATTGTATCTTCAAGAGAGAGAAAAATAATGGTATTGTGGTTACATTTATATATTGAATATCAATACCAGAAACAAATGAAAAAATATAAGGTTTTTTTTTATATAAGTGAGTACTATTGATTATAACAAGGATATGACGGGTTATACTAGAGACTGGGTTCGATCTCAGTTGTTACAACGTATTGATATTTTCAAAATATTTAATATTCCTAGACATAACCTTCCTAAAAAGAAAGCTCCTGATGGAGTACAAGCTTACTTGGGATGTCATCCTGGAGAAGATTGGATAGATGATATCTATGAATGGCTACAACACATATTGGATATGCTAGCGAGATTAGACCTAAAGGATAGAGGACGCTGGGAATGGCGATTGGCGGATACGTTGTTGACTATTGCTGAATTGCAGAGAATTGAAGAAGAGAATAGAAAAGCTGCAGAAGAAGAGGATAGAAAAGCTGCAGAAGAAGAATCAACGGAAAAAACCAATGTGATAGAAACAGACCCAGTAGAAATAAACCCAGTAGAAACGGAACCAACTTGGGATACTATTTACCAAGAGGCCATTTCAAATGGAGCCGCACCTCTACCAGTCATAGGAAATGATACCAGATCAGGAGAAAGGGATATTACATGGGAAGAAATGGATGATGATGCTTATTTCGCCTCGTTGTTTTCTGATGAGTATTATGGAAACCAAACATATGAATCAGATTATGAATATGACGAATTTGAACGGAAAGCAGAAATGTTTGTTGAGAACAAAAGAAATGAAAGAAACAAAAATCAAGAACGGAGAAAATGGATTAAAACTGGAACAAAAGGCGGCGAAGTAACCAGAGCAAAACAACATTTCAACCAAAATATGATTGGGGATGCCACTGGACAATTCACTGAAGATTTTGACCATTTATTGGAGGATGCAGTGGATCAAGTCATGGAACAAGCGACCACTGAGACTGATAGGGAAGGTATGGAACATCTTCTCGACGCTGAAGCTGCTCAATTAGCTACAAACTTGGAGACTACGAGAGGACATATTAATGAAATCGTAAGGGTTGCACGAATTGAAGATGTCATAGAACAACGCAGGAGAGAGGATGAAGAATTTAACGAAGGAGACGGAGATGTGTTTGTATACGCTGGAACTGATAACGGAGATAGAATGAGAAATACAGGAAACGGAAACCCTCCTAGAGGGTGGGGTCAAGCCGGAGGTGGAGGTGGAGACGAGGGTGGAGGTGGAGACGGGGGTGGAGACGGGGGTGAACCAGGCGATGAAGGAAATGATTATGTTTTTGAAGATGATAACGAAATCAATACCACCAATGAGGACGCAATTAGAATCATGAGACAGCTTAGGGATAGAGGGGAGTTAGAAGATGATGTTGATTTTGAAAGAGAAGCCAGAAGGATGAGATTTACACAGATGTTGATGAGAGCCTTGAGACCTGCTGATGAATGGGATGCAGAATATTATAGGGTTACCACTGATACTACATATACAGTCGAAAATGCAAGAACTAGGGAGGTAAATGAAGAAAGAAGGGAAAGGGACAGGGAAAGAGAAATTGAAAATATATTGAGACCTCACACTATTCGGCATCCAGTACATGTCAATTATGATCAACTACTGCTTGAAGAGCTTTGTCTAGACAGGATATTACACAATATGGCTAGAGATCAAAGACCACAACAGAATGCAGATCAGAATAGACCTGAAAATAAAAATGATTATAAAAAAGTTATAAAGAAGTTGTCTATACTTACCAAAAAAGAATGGGAAAGGATAAATGCACAAAGAAAATTCCGTGAATACAGGAACAAGAACAGAAACAGGGACAGATCCTTATCACCGTCACCGCCACCAGACCATGCAGACCCAGAATATGAGGTTATAAAGACATTTTTAGCTAATTTGGCCCTTGCACGTGAATGTAGAAATGCAAATGTAGGATATGCGTCCAAAATCAATGATACTGAGTTTGTAGAATCACTACTAAACGAAGATAATCAGATAAAAGCTGGTGCTGTCAGGGAGGAGCCAACCCCCCCGAACATGCCAGATGAAAATGACGAAGCACATAGAGAAGCTGTTCAATCGAACATTGATGTCCCGTTTACTGTTCAAACATTTGATAAAATGCTCCAATTACGAATTGATATTGAGTTCAAATACAAAAAGAGATTGATTGCAAGGGGAAAACTCCTGAATGGCTTATATGATTCTATGCGGAATTATACGTTATCAGATAATATCCAATTTGAAACAGCTCAATACGCGATGGACGCAGTTACTTTGATTTTAGACAAAGTTCAGGAGGTAGATGTGAATTTTCATGCAACACATCCATCCATAGGAGAGGCTATGAATAGAAGACGGGAAATTAGAGAGGAAACCATTGCAGGCATGGCAAGACGTTTGGAAGAGGTTAGAAACGGAAAACATTTTCAAAGACCTATAATACTCAAGATATTCACTGGTATATCTAAAATCAATGTAATTGAAGATGATATAACTACAAAATTGCTAAAAAACATAGATGAAGTCAATCAATGGTTACACATAGTGTCATACGACCATGATCATGGAGATTGGGTGCTATATAACACAGACCCTGGGTTCAAACAGGAAAAAGATAGATTTATAGCTTATAAATTCCATTTGATCCATGTTTGTGACAGGACACTGAAACGAATTGCTCTTATGAGACGTTTATTAGTTGAAAATTATCGTTGTTCTGCATCCTATAGTAATGATCTCATTTATATGTGGCAAAAATCAGGAAATATTTCAGAATTGAAATTTGACATGCATTCCATAGGCCAATATTATAATTTGTTTTTTGAAGATATGAAAGACAGACTACTTGACCCAACTCGAACATTAGAAGCCAAAATCGAGATGATGAAGAGGTTATGGCATATACAAGACCGGTATATTTCACCAGAAATACTTGAAACACGAACGAAACTCCTAACCAATATCTTGAACATGCCCCTGGAAAGACAAAGCGATGAGTTTGACAGATTGATAGTGAAGATTCATAATAATATAGTAAATAGACAGTACTGGTTTTTGAAACAAATTGTTATTGATGATCATACGATATCTGACATAGGAATGGAACGTCTAAAACAATATGACACACAGCTTCAAGCAATGTTTCGATCAGTCAAAAGACTTCAACGTGAAATTTCCATAGAAGCCCCACCTGATGCATATGAGGCTGCAACTACACAGCAAATTGATATGCAAAGAACAGAACATTTACAACGACTGGATGTCCAGACCACTGTGATTAGGGAACTCAAGGAAACCCACAAACAATTGTCTGATAACAACAAGCATTTCAAAGACATCATGGAACAACCAGTCATGAAATGGATTGAATATCTGTCCTTATGGAAGGAGAATTTGGAAATAGCCGAGATACAGATAGATGATGTAATCAGGATAAGAACAAAAATGGATGCTCTTATGAGGGTGGAAATACAGCAACTTTTCGAAGATGAGGATGGGTTGGTTGATAGAGAAAATACAATTGTTACAGAAATCCACCATGAATTAACGGTGACTGCTTGGAGACAGATTGTTGCTGAATTCAAAGAGACTATTCAAGATCTATTAGACAAAAATGACCTTATTCCAAAAATCATAGATAAATTGATATCAGATGAGGAATATCTGTATGAAGAATTACTTATTACAGAAGAGATTATTTTTGAGATAATGGATAAACAGCCTCTGGAGTATATCCAGGGTGTTCGTGATCGTATAAAGATCAGAATCGAATTGCGTGAAAGATTAAAAGCCTTGTTATTTAGATTCCAGGAAACTGTAGATGAATATATTGAAGAAAAAAACATTTTCTTAACCGACGTGATGTCTATACCCGCAGTATACAAGCAAATGACAGATAGGGTAGAAGCAGAAACTATTCTGAATGAAATAGAACTAATTAAGATACAAGCAGATAACATTGACATGTATAGAGAAGAAATGGAAAGAATCTCAAACGATGGGACATTGAGTAGCACCCAACGAAAAAATTTAAAGAGAAGACTTGGAAAACAAAAAATAGAGTCTGAAAAAAAACTAAATGAAGACATGAATCAAAAAATTATTCAACGCTTAATTGATTTGTCACATGAACAATGGTTGCTATTGTCTACTTTATTTGATGCGCATTATAGACTTTCTCTTCAACGTTTCAATGAATATAGGACTTATATGGATGACATCAACACGCATTTGCGGGACATAGCTAGAACTACAGGGGAACATTTCAGGGAAGATGGAGTGAATCAACCAAATGTTGTAGTGAGTATGTATTACAGAAAAAGGCTTCAATTGAAGATAAAACGTGAACAAGACGAAATGCTGGAATACAGAGATCGGCATCCATATTGGATATACGATACCAAAACCAAGCCATATGATAGAGACCTTACCAACTCTGAAAAAGAACGCCTCAAGCTTGTAGAAAATAAGATAAAACACGAAATTACCTTTGTGAAGCCAGACGAAAAAAAGGCTGTCGAAATGGAAATGGTTCGGAGTTTGATACATAACTTGCTCAGAGATTTAAACACACGAAAATCACGTGATATCATCAGAGGTATCAATAGAGAGACAAGCCTGTTATGGGTGTATGATTCTTATCGTATTCCATATAATCGCAAACTGAAATACACTGAATACCTCAAAATAAAAGAAATAATTGACGAAAAAAATGCCAATGGAACAGTTTCAGTGGAAAAGGAAAATGTTCTTGATATTGAAAGATCCAGGCTGTTACTTAATAAAATCATAAATAGACAATCCAGGTCGATTTTGACATGGTGGGACGAAAAACATACTCAATCAGATCATAAGAATTTCGCATTTCATGAAAGGAAAGATGTGGATAAACCCCCTGAAAATGAAAGACCGGATATGCGCCCTGAAAGACGCCCTTTTGTATATTTGCCAAGGGTACTGCCAAGATTTATCTATTGGGATGGGGATGCTGGTCATAATGTCCCAGAACCACATCAGGATATCCCAGAACCCCTGCATGAGGTTCCCGAAATCCATCATCAGACCCATCATCAGGCCCGTCATGATATCCCAGAAACCCGTCATGAGGTTCCCGAAATCCATCATCAGGCCCATCATGATATTACAGAAACTCATCACGAAACACGTGATATTCATAATGTTCCAGAAACTGATCATAATGTTCCAGAACCCAATCATGATATCACAGAAACCCATCATCAGGCCCATCATGATATTACAGAAACCCGCCATGAGGTTCCCGAAATCCATCATCAGGGGCATCATGATATTACAGAAACCCGCCATGAGGTTCCCGAAAGCCATCATCAGGGGCATCATGATATCACAGAAACCCATCACGAAAATGATCCAGAAGAACTTTGGCATGATGACTATGAAAACCATAGAAATCGTTTTTTTGATGAATATGAGGGCAACCAAGATGGAAAATATGAACAAAGACGGGATAAAGAAACTCGTTACGAAGAACCAACTCCTGAGAGCTGGAAAACTCGTTACGAAGAACCAACTCCAGAGGACTGGGAAACTCGTTACGAAGAACCAACTCCGGAGAACTGGGAAACTCCTCATGAGGTTCATGCAGACAATCATACTCAGGTAGAAACTTATTCAGATGAAGGAAAAAAAGATGATGACTATAATGACAACCAATATTATGTAAATGAGAATAAGAGAAATAGGCAAGAAGCATTTGAAAGAAGGGCTAATTATTATAAAGACCCTGAGTCAGATGAAGATCAAGAGTATGAAACTAGAAATGAAATTGTTCCAGTAGATACTGGTTATGAAGATTATAATGATACAGTAGATACTAGCAGAGATTATAATGTCCCAGAACAATATATACCTGAGACGGAAGAAACTCGTTACGACGTTCCAGGAGGCTACGATGCTCCACCAGATGATGAAAAGAAAGAACGTAAATAATAAAGAAATAAAATTTGTTATTAGTATATTTGGGTATGAACGTGTCTATCAATATTACAATGATATATTATATAGAAATATTATTATTTTGTGGTATCTGGTCTTATGTATCATGCACGTCTACTGGAAATTCCTCTGTAATTCAAAATCCTTTTCCATTATCCACTCTATTGAATCAAAACTCTACTATATTAACAGGTATAACTCAACAAAATAACTCTGTAGCCATTGTTTTTCAGATAGAAAACTCGTCATATCTTAACGATACACGTTTATCATGGCCTTTCCTGTCCATCCAACAAGAAAGTTCACTGCTTTTGATTCCAAGGAAAAAACAAGATGTCATCCAGATCCTCTTGGATATTCAAGACACATCATGGTTAAACACCTCCTACTTGAATCAAGGCTTATTGTCTGTAAAACAGCAACCATATTTTAATCTGTCTATAGACAAGAAACAAGATACACTTATGATTGTCCTCGACATTGAAGACGCTGTATGGGTAAACTCGTCTTACCTGGCCTCCGCCCTAAAACAACCTTCTTTAGGCACTGTGAAACAAGAAACATATTGGAATATGTCAGTCGAGAAAAAAATAGCCAATAGTGTTAATGTTTTGTTTCAAATAGAGAATATTTCATGGATGAACGTCTCCAAAATTATTTTCAACGAAAAAATCGTCTTTGTCAGGGAAGAATCCAACTATACCATTGTGGTAGAGACATTACCAAGTCTACAAGTCTTCTTCTACATTGCTGGAATTGACTGGTTTAACGCATCCAGAATCCAGTTTCCTCCTAATGTGATCTTTGTAAGACAATATGATAACACCACAATTGAAGTGAATCGTGCATCTTCCCTCACTCTCTCATTTCAGATTCAAAATATTAGCCAGTTACAGTTCACTATTCTGGACTTTGTAAGGTCCATTGCAGGAAATATCACCAAGGAACAGAATGAATATGACGTGCAAGTACAATCCGCATGCTCTCCGGGAGAATATTTCAATGTTTCTTCCCAAACATGCTTCCGATGTTCCCCTGTACCCCTTGGAAATTACTTGGTGTCCCAGTGCTCCCTTACAAATGATACCCAATATACCCCTTGTAGGCCCTGTACTCTCCAAGAATTTGAACATTGTCCTTGTAATTCCCCTTCTGAAACGTGTCCTTCTAGAAATAGAATATGTTATTCCTATCCTACATGGAATGTCACATCTGGATGGCTGTTTATTTCCCAGTTGAACCAGTCTACTCTCTGGAATTATATCCAAAATGTCATGTTTTTCCTACAAAAAGAGACCCAATGCCAGTCTGTTGGCATTTCTTCCCTGAAAACAACCCAAATAGACCAGATTTCATACCAATATAACCTGTCTCTATCCATTGTCAACTTATGGAAGATACCATTACAGCGGAATTCAATCGATAACCAATATATTATTCCAGATTTCACCCCGTTAATCGAAAAATCGTCCTATAAAGCGGATTTGATACCAAGAATAGCAAGACGATCCCTTCTTGAACTCCCGAATTTCAACTGTTCTAGTGATTATTACCTTCATTATTATGATGGTTTGGGGTACCAGTGTATTCCTTGTGTGTTTGATCCTGTTCCTGGCTATGTGAATACGTCCAACCCTGGGTATATCGTCAATCTCTGGGTATATGCAAACAACCCATGTGGGGTAAATCAAGCCAGAATTTGCCTTGGGGGGTCTGATTTGCCCATTTGTGTAACCAGGCAGGGTGCATGGAACGTTACAAATACCACATCCACTGTGATTCAGACTACCTCTTGTCCTATTGGTTCCTATCTTTTTATCCAGTCAAACATTGTCATATGCATCCCAATCCCGTGTGCCCCTGGAAGTACAGGACAACCTGGAGATTGCACACTTTGTGATGCTGGTACTTACAAAAGTATAATTGGACCTTCCTCTTGTATCCCTTGTGCTTCTGGTACCTACTCCACTATTTCAGGCCAAACTACTGTTGACCTATGTTTGCAATGCAAGGATAATTCCATATCTCCCATAGGAAGCAATAATCCTAATGATTGTTCATGTATCCCTGGTTCCTACATTTTCTCAGATCAATGTTCTTTATGTGTTGGAGGAACTTATTCAAGTGGGATAAATAAAGCAATCTGTCATACTTGTGAATCTGGAACATTCTCATTACAAGGTAGTACTACTTGTTCTATCTGTAAAAGAGGATATTATTCCAATCTTCCAAAATCAACTTCTTGTACCTCTTGTCCATCCCATAGTTTCGCCAATGGATCTGGGCTTACATCCTGTTCTACCTGTAATGATGGTACTGGGTTCACGCTGCAGACATATACTTGTGATGATTGTATGCCAGGATGGTATAGTGGGACAGGAATCTGCCTGGCATGTGATTATGGAACTTTTTCTACTGGACAAAACATGAACTCCTCTGATACTTGTGTCACTTGTAAACCTGGAATGTATGCATATACCAAGGGTTCTTCTACTTGCACCCTGTGTATCCCAGGTACCTATGGATTATCCTGTGCTAAATGTTTCCCTGGAACCTACCAGACATCCTATGGAGGTTTGGATTGCACCTCATGCTCCAAAGGGACATACTCGTCTGGATGGGGAATGTCCAAGGATTCAGATTGCCAAAACTGTAATGGGGGGACATATTGGATTAATTCCAGCGCATGCTTACATTGCCCAAAAAATACCATATCACCCCCTGCATCCATCCAGCTTACAGATTGCTCGGCAGCGCCTGGATTCTACGCATTTCCTGGTCAAGAGGGTATTCTATGCCCTGTAAATTATTATTGTCCTCAAGGGACCACCAATCCAGCAGTATGCGATGAAAACACCATCTCTCTACCAGGATCTAGTGCCTGTTTCACCCCGTCTACCAACGTGATTCTCTTTGATTGGATCGTGGGGATTTGCTGGCTTATCACATTTTCCCTTATTGTGGGATGCTATCTTAGGCATAGGATTATGCTGGTTGCCTTATGGAGACACCAAGGGCCTCTCATGAATGTGAGACGTGAGATTAGAATTAAAATTTTTGGATAACCCTTGCCCTTACTGTTCCATAATTATAGTTTAAATGTATCACTTTGGGAAAATGTAAAAACTGAATTATGTCGAATTACATATAGTCACTATTTTTGGGAGGGTGAGTTAATGAGTTACACATAATTCCCATTCTAGCCGTGGCAGGTTGTGGCAGGTGTCCCGCCAACCTGCCACAAGGGACACTTTCGAAAAGTTGCGAGTTTGCTAGTGAAATAATTATAAATAATTATTAAACATTATAAATAATTATAAAACATTATAAATAATTATAAATAATTATATAAAAATGAAACGTTGTGTCTGAAAAAAGTGTGGCAGGTATGGCAGGTATTGCAGGTTGTAAACTCGCTACACTTTTGGACAAATATTACTGGAGTTGGGCGAACCTGCCATCCTGCCATACCTGCCATACCTGCCATACCTGTCATACCCCTGTGCTAGAAAAAAAATTGTGCTAACTTTTCCGAGTCACTTCAAGTCTATTACTGGAAATATCATTTATTTATTTCCAATTCTTTCAAATAAGATTGAAAGAGATAAATTCCAAACGTGTTTCATGATCCAAAGGAACCGTTGGCGAGTAAACCACCATGATTTGCTTGTTTGTCTTGTCTGTATACATGGTCATATTCTGTCGATTCAAGTCATGGGAGGCGTCTCTTGTGGGTAATATCAGAAGATCCTGGTTCAACCGTCCACGGATGGTTTGCGCGAAAGCAGAGAATCTATCCTTGGTCCTGTCCTTGCTGGTATCATACAAGATACGCAAGTCTGACTGTATAGACGAGCATACATTGACCCATTCTGTACTATCCTTGCGTTTCCACGGGAACAACGCCTTGTGAATATCCGTCACTGTGATGATATGCGAATCAAGCTTGCATTTCTCGACGGAATGATCATCCGCGTAGACACAGACCCAGTCCCTGTATCGTAATCCGTTGGGTCCTCGTTGTATTTCCGCGTACCTATAAAACCAAAGTTTAGTATTGTGGTATGGTATAATTATAGAATAAAAGAAAACCTGCATGGAGGAAAAATAATATCATGAAATAAAGACCTGGAATCTATTTGGTCTTTTTCCCAGGGTGTGGATTGGTTTAGCTCCAGCTCACTTGTATTCACTTTGGGAGGTTCCTTGATGAAGCAGACGATTGCTTCTTCGACTACATGTGCTGACAATGGTGTCATGGCACTCTTCTTCTGTAGAGCTGGTTGAGTATTCGATGGAATCAAGTTATTATTGTAAAAAAAGAGAAGACTTTCTCGAATGTTATTTACATCCACGCCCTCTGTCACGTGAATATGGCAACAACCCTTGATGGGAGATTTCTCATCCAACACAACCTTTTGAATCTTGTGTGGGATAAGTTCGTCTACATTCATATCAGCCGCTTCTTGTGTCTCGTTGTACACCACCACACGCGTTGGGGTCTCCAGTTTCCAGGCCAACACCTGATGAGGGGCTCGAAATTTGGTATGGTGTTTTGGGATGGCCTTTTGCGTGTCGTGAAATCTCTGAATAAATTCCAAGACTCCTTCTTTGTTGATGCTTAGATTCTCTTCATTATCCATCACAGAGAGCATAAAGCTTTTCCTTGCACATAAAGTATTATAATCTGTTTGTAATTCAGGTGGAAACCTGCTGACATATTTTGATGCCTGCATAGGAAACATCATAACATGTGTTATCTCATTTCCCAATACGATTTCCCCGACTTTTTGTAATACAGATTGAAGCCTATAGGGGGTAGCGGGTTGAAACCCCTTGCTAAATTGTAGATCTGGGTTCATGCACTGACAAGAATATCTCCTGACTGGTATCCATTTTAGTTTATTCTCGCTGAACCGTAATGTCATTCCATCTCCTGTGACTTGATAGGTGAGACTTGGATAACCCCATGTATCCATTGGGGGTCTTGTGATGGGAGTGGCCAGAAGACTTGGAGGAAACGAGCACTCTATCGCATTTTTGATATTGCTCCAGATATCTGGTACATCTGCAGTATGTAAATCAGGAAAACTCTGCAGGCATCTATCTAGATTGTATGTCTCCCATCCATTGGACTTTACACGCATTAGAATAGCTACTCGGTCCAGTAACTGCGCGATGATCTGGCCAGAGGTTTCATTCATGTCTTGATCTGATAATTTCATGAGAATACCCTTTACCTCATCAGGAGAGTCGGCGTGGTTCATGGCATCAATCAAGGAAGAGAATGAAACAGCAGAGGATTCCTTTGCTAATTCTGCTGGTACCCAGTGTAGAATGTCTGGCATGTTATCGCAAGCTAGCATTAACGGTATGGTGAGCCCGCGTGATCTCCACTTGTAGAATTCTTCAAGAAACACATCCCTCTCTGGGTATAGACGCAAGAGGACGCTCCCTACATGAACGTCATAGCCATATAAGGTCTGGTCGTTCAGGAAAAAATGCATGAGGTCTGAGTCGAAATTTGGGAGCTCTTGCAATAACGCAAAGGATAGTTCCTGGTCACTCATGTTCGTACGAGTTTTCGAGATTGATTTCCATACCCTAATCATCTCTGTGATTCTTGCTTTATCTTGAGGGGTTATCGTGTAAATTCCACATAAGGGCTTGAACCACTCGAGACCATCCACACAGGAATCAGGGTGGCCTGAAATAAACTGGGAAATGGGACTTTCAGGGACGTGACAGGCATAGGTCAGAAGTCTTGAATATTGGGTTAAGCTTTTTATTTGACAAGTAAGAGCGATGGAATCCCCAAGAAGGGAGTCTAATTCACTAGGAGATATAATGACTGAATTTGGAACAAATGGATCTCCTACCCCTTTGACTTTTTTCGAATGAAGATGTTTTTTAAGCTTTTCGATATAAGTTTTGGCTGTATTCATAGGATTGATAGTTTTATTCCAACCAGCTTAAATAAGCTATAGAGAATAATTTACAGCATAAACAGGAACTCCAGTAAGTGTATAGAGCTGCTGCTGGATTGATGATTGTATGGATTGAAAGGAGGGAATGTCCGTGTTAAATCGGGTATTGATCAGAATATCCCGCTTTAAAGAACATTGGTAGCCTGCAGAGCATTTACAGTTTTGTATTGACCCAGCGCCTGATACACTGGTTGTATTTGACGGACAGGGGTATTGTATGTTTCCTACACAGTAATAATTAGAAGTGCATATGGTACATACACTTGAATTTACGAAATATCCATATGGGCATGTACATTGACTTATACTGGTACTCATAATAGGAGAAGTTGTACCAGCTGGACATGCAGTACATACAGTCCCCCCTATGGATGATGAGTAAAAACCACTAAAACATGTTGTACATACCCCTGAATTGCCTCCACCAACTGTTATGCCATATGTCCCTGGAGCACATTGTACACATACACTTGCTGAACCCAATGAATAAGTTCCTGCTTGACACTGAACACATCCTGTTACTGTTGTAAGACCTGCTATTGTGGAATATTTCCCATTATAACATCCTGTACATACAGACATCCCCGTCCCTGAAGCATATGTTCCACTAGTACATGCTGTACAGATAAGTCCACTACTATCTGGAATGGTTCCAGAACCACATGTTACTCCTACAAAATATTTAATTAGTAACAATCCTGTTGCTCCATTGCCTCCATAAAAGGCACCATTTGAAGCTCCACTCCCTCCTCCTCCAGTGTTAGGCATGGGATCTACTACATTATATAAAGTAGATGTTGTAGAAACATAATATCCAGCTGAGCCTCCCCCTCCGCATCCAGCTGTACTATTCTTGGCTGGGTCATAGGATGGAAAAGAAGCAGCAGCTCCAGCACCACCTCCAGCTATATAGTATTTTCCATTACAAATTTGTGCTACTGATCTATATGCATTACCAAATATTGTTTCAAAATCATATGTTATTCCATTAATTGTAGCATTGTATATGCCAATCCCTCCATATGCAGGATAAGTTGAGTACCCTGGCCCGCCTGCTCCTCCTCCACCTCCGCCAAAACAAGAAGAATCAAAAACAGTGGAAGCAGAACAGCTGCCTCCTTTGTTGTCATAAATGTAAACACCTTGACCTTGATCTGTTACTGAATTAACAATATTCCCTGAACCTATATTTGTACCAGGTAATACAGTATCAGAATATCCGCCAGTCCCTCCTCCAGACCCTCCTCCTGCATATGAATAGTGATAGTATGCGTAACCTCCTCCTCCTCCTCCTCTTGCTAAAAAAGTGTATTGTGAGCTATATTTGATAAATGTATCTCCTCCAGCAGATGCAAAATCAGAACCAGTTATTATTCCTCCTGGTCCACTATATCCAACCGATATTGTTTGTGTTCCAACATTTAAAGATGCATTGGGATAAAAAACTACAGCTCCTGCTCCCCCTCCTCCTCCAACAAATCTCCCGCCTCCGCCTCCACCACCAACTAATAAAACACTAGCTGCAACATTTGAATATACTGTAAAAGTTGTTTGATATTTTGTTGTGTACCGAATTACGTTATATGCAGGAATATCTGTAAAAACTGTTGCGTATGCGTTTACTCCAATTGAATCATAATATGTCATTACAGGTTTTACTAAAAACGTGATAAACATGAATAGACATGTTTTAACAAGCATTTACTGGGTATAACTGTATGATTGATTATATACCCAAAGTTTCCATATTAATGCAAAGAAGAAATGTTTTGTGATGTTTCGTCTAGTCTACCTTTTTATTTTGTTATTTCTTGAATCCACCCAAGGGCAAATGATTATAGTCCCAATTTGTGATGCGGGATATTATCTAGTAGGCAGTACCTGTTATGCTTGTCCAAAAGGATATTATACCTCTTCCAGAGGCCTCACTGTTTGTACTGCCTGTACGTACGGGACATTTCAGGACAATACAGGGCAAACTTTGTGTAAGACCTGTACGCAATGTCCAACCGGGACATATACATCTACCCTGTGTACAGTGACAAGTGATGCAGTTTGTACTGCCTGTCCCATAGGGCAGTATGGTCCAACACAAGGGGCGTTTTCATGTGTCGCTTGTTATATTGGGACCTACCAGGATACCACAGGGCAAGTCCAATGCAAGCTTTGCAGTTCCAACTGTGCTATTGGGCAGTATCTTGCAGTGGCATGTACTTCCTCTATGGATGCCCAGTGCAGGGCTTGCACATCTCCCACCACTACAGTGACTACAGGGCAGTCTTCCTGTAATGCTTGTATCCCTGGTTACTTTAGGAATATAGCAGGTAGTTGCCTGCCCTGTGCACAGGCTTCTGGATGCTTAGTGAATACGTACAAGTATTGCCCTGGAGGGACTGGATCCTACCAATGTCAGGTGTGTTCTGGTTATACAGGATCTACCGCTGGTCTTTGTCCAGCGGGACAGGAGCCAAATCAGATATGCACTGGCGCACAAACTACAGATGCTTCCTGTACCCCCTGTAATGCTGGTTATTCCAAAGCTTCCTCTTCTGTATGGTGCTCTGTGTGTGGTACTGGATACTATCAGCCATTAACTGGTCAATCCAGTTGCTCTTCGTGTACAGTCAATAGTAATGTTATTTATCTCTCATGGGGATCTGTGATTCCTACTACAAACAAATGTCCTTACCAGTGTGTCCCTGGTTACTACATTGTTAACAGTGGTAGCATGTGTATGCCATGTACTGGCACAGGAGTATATTCCACTGGAACCACTACCAGTTGTCTAGCCTGTACCAACAACCAGTGGTATTCCTATTACCTTACTCCAGTAAGTTTCAACTATGGTTCTAACAATTGTCCATGGGATTGTATTGCTGGATATAACAAGTATAGACAGGCAATAGGACTAGTCTGTATAATGTGTGTAGCAGGAACATACCACAGTGCTGCCAATAACATATACACTGAGACTCTTGATGGATCCTACAATAGATGTTTACCTTGTAGTTCCTGTCAAGGAAACGGGATATCTTACATGAATGCACCTTGCACAATCACCTCAGATACTGGGTGTTTTACGTGTAAAACCCAGTGTAATCCTGGATATTACAAATCATCTCCTTGTAAGAATTACCAGGATCTCCAGTGTACAGCCTGTAATCCCACATGTCCAGCCGGATACTACCTACCACCGGCCATGCTTGGGGCCTGTACTGGTCAAACCACTGTTGATGCTGTTCAAGCCGGATGCTTGCCCTGTCTACTTCCATCACAATGTGGTCCTGGGGAATACCTGTCAGGGACTTGCAAAGGTAATAGATGTGATTTTTTACTTATTGATACCAGTCTAACCCCAAACAACCAACAGGGACTGAACGAGCCCCCTACCCGTGCCTACAATGCACATCCCCGACACCCCCTTGCACTTCCGACCAGTTCGAGACCGGCTGTGGAGGTAAGTGTGGTAAAGTGGTTAAAAAGTTTTATTAGTTTAAAACAAAAGGGTTATCCTTCTATAAGAGCCTTAATTCCTGAAAACCTATTGATGGAGAGACGAAACGCCAAAATGTTATCGTACAGTACGCGAATCTTCCCCTTGCATATAGGCCTCATTCTACGCCACATATCCCGTAAGATCTCTATCTCTCTCTCGAGGATAAGTTGCTTGAAGCGCCGTGACCTAGGACGAGCGTGATTTCCTCTACTCAACTCGTATTGGACACGTCTTATCTTTCGAAATTGACTCAAGAAGGTATCACTAGAAGTCATTCCTCTCCAATGTGGGAGAATCATATTGACAATCAAAGTGATAAAACAAGTAACTACCACGCAACACAAGATTTTAATAGTAATCATCTTCTGTCGAAATGAGATATTGTAGTTCATGGTCGAAAAAATGCGTAATGTTGCGGATATTTTCCAGTCTCTCGATGTCGTCGTATGAAAAGGAGCGTTGTAGTCGAACGTGGTGGAGCTTGATGGGAAAGGATATGCTGGCCTCCAAGGGATATGGATCGATGAATTCATGTGCCACTCTCAAAGGGATCAAATTATCATCGTACATGAGCGTATCTCGAAGGGGAAAGGACTTGTCTCCTCCCTTTGGGGGAACATGTGGTATGTTGGTATGGGCTAGCACGGAGAGAAGAGACATGGCTAGGATCACACAGAAAATCTCGTTGGCGTTGATCATATTTCTAACACATCTCTATGAAAAACATATATACTAGCACATGCATTCCTTGATCACTTCCTCAACGAGGTCACGGTCCTTTTCCGTATACGAATTAACCAGTCTTGTAGCACCATCCACAAACTGTTTATGCTTGCTTGGCTCTTTGTTGTACTTCTCGCGATACCTCACTGCCAGTATCCTTCCTGCCTTGCTGTCCTGCCCTTTCGGAAACCTATACCCCATATCAGCAGCCACCTGGCTTAACGTAATTGGGCTGTGATCTTCCATGGTCTCTCCATTTGTGATGCTCTTCTGACCAGCTGAACCAAGCATGGTGTTCTTGAGAAGATCTTCCATCTGCAATACAAGCCTCTTGTCCTCCTGTTGCCAATTGGGATTGTAGAAGCTCATAAGGCTGTTAAATGTTTTGATGTTTTCCATTCTATTTTTCTCTGTATTGGTTCTCATTTGTTGGATCTCAGCATCTTCAAGCTCTCTCTTTCGTTTCCTGTTCTCAATAGTCTCCTCCTCGTTGATAACAGGAAGACTGGCCCGTGCCATCTGAGCAATTGGATTATTAGACACAGCATTGGCCTCAATCTCATCAATCAAAGACTTGTCTCCTCCCAAAAAACGATGGATGATCTGGGCCAGTTTATCACGATTGTTCTTGGCATTCTCTCCTGGAAAAAAATAGAATAAGTAAGTTGATGTTCGGGCATGTAAACAGGAATGTCAGGCATGATGCACGGGAAAAAAATATAATAAGTAAATTGATGTTCGGACATGTTAACTACTTGTCAGGACCAGATGTCCGAACATAATTTACCTGGAAGGAACATGGAAAGCCTGATAGCCCCAGGAAATGTGATCACTGGTTGCTCAGATTGACCTCTGCCAGGAAATTTGAAGTTCAAGAGAAATTCTTGAAGTTCATTTTTCTTAATTTGAGAAATATTTCTCCATACTTCTCCGGCTTGATTGTTATCTTTATCACACATACACATGATAAGGTCACGAATAGACATGTATTGCTTTCCATCAATATAAGCAATACGAACAGAAGCACCGGGAACAATCTCATCGAATGGGATAATATCAGAGGCAAGGCTAGCAGACGACATGTGAAACTAATTTTTAAGGTGGTAGGGACTCTGGCTCTGGGTGATAAGAGCAATTTTTTTCTTGAATAGAAATTCTAGAATTGTCAGGTGTAAAATCTCTAGGTGTAAAAAATCTCTTGAACCCTCTTCTAGAACACTCTCAGACCATCATGTTAAAAAAGTTTAATTTCAAAGTTATGGATCAACAAGAACAGATAAGGATCAACACCCGCTAAAATTCCCGATGTAGCGCTCGAGTGAATCAAAAAAAGGTTTCCATGTTAATCGTGAATGTTCAATTAACTCATTAAGCAGAAAAGTGTCTTCCTTTTGTAATCGGAGAATTTTCATCTTAAACATTAGACGTTTGAATACATGATTAGCATAAACAGCAATTCCGCGTCTGATCAACATTCTGCGGATGAAATCCATGTTATTTTCGAAACGAAGCATTCCAAACCAGAAACCAAGTCTGTCAGATGTGACGATAGAATGATATAGTCCATTAGATAAAGCCACAGTAAGATAAAGATAGTCCAGATCTGATGGCGTAGGAGCATCTACACGTTGATCGAATACGCCAAAATCCCTGAAGTAAATGTTAAGATCTCTATTTAATTGCATTCTGCGAGGAATATTATCCAACACAAACATTGTTAGGCTTGTTGATTTCCAAAAAAAAATTGAATGTTCATAAATCAATAGTTTAAATACACATCATAAAAGGTTAAAATGCATTTCCTATCCACATGTTAAAAAAGTTTAATTTCAAAGTTATGGATCAACAAGAGCTGGCAAAAGTTGTATCTAGTACATCCTGAAGTTGCGCTCAAACGCGTCGAAAAAAAAACCCCACAAAGATTGTGAAAATTGAGATAATTCACGAAACCCAGTGTGTAGTAATTGGTTCCCGTTCTGTAATCGTTGGTGTCTCGACCTGATGGTCAGTCTTTGAAGTACCAAATCAGCAAAAACCATAATCCCATGTCTGATCAACATACGCATGATGTAATCCACATTTTGTTGGATATAATACCTTCCAAACAAGAACCCAAGTCTGTCTGTGACGACAATACAGTGATATAGTCCATTGTGTAAAGCAGTAGTAATATTGTCATAAACATGAACCCCTTCTGGCTCTATAGCATCACTTACACCTGTTGCATATCTGAGGAATAAATCAGAATTAATGAAATGTTCTCTAATCCTCCTACGTAATTCTACTCTGCGAGGAATATTATTCAACAAAAACATTGCCTTGTTGATTTCCAACGAAAATTGGATATCTCTATATTATTAGTTTATATACACATAAGAATAATAAACTTCTCTTGCACTGGATTTGATCAAGTTAAAATAGTTTATTAGAATTATGGATCAACAAGAACTAACAAGGATCAACAGGGACCGGCTGGGCCGATTCAAGTCTATTTCCTGCTTAACGGAATTGTCTCTCGTAGGCCCTGAAGTTGCGCTCGAATGCGTCGAAAAAAATCCCCCACAGGTATCGTGAATGTTGAGCTAAACCAGGAAACCCCACATGTTCTAATTGGTGTGGGTTTTGTAATCGTTGGAGTCTTGCCCTAATGGTAAGTCTTTGAAGTACCAAATCAGTAAAAACGAAAATTCCATGTCTGATCAACATCCGCATGATGAAATTCACGTTTTCTTCGATATAATAGCTTCCAAACAAGAAACCAAGTCGGTCTAAGATAACAATACAATCATGTAGTCCAAGAGTTGTAGCTACCATAATATTTTGGTAGCCTGCTTGACCTTCTGGTATTATAATAGAATGATCAGAATGAACCGTCGTTACATATCTACGGAATATATCAGTATTATCCAAGTGATTGCTAAGTACCCTATTCAATTCCACTCTTCGAGGAATATTATTCAACAAAAACATTGCCTTGTTGATTTCCAAACAAAATTGGATATCTCTATATTATTAGTTTATATACACATAAGAACCATAAACTTCTCTTGCTCTGAAAATCCCTCAACAATACAAAGTGTTTTCAAGTTAAAACAGTTTATTTTTTTAATTATGGATCAACAAGAGCTGGTGAGTTGTCAAGTTGTATCTAGTACCTCCTGAAGTCACGATCCAATGCGTCAAAAAATACCCCCCACAAAAGTCGTGAAAGTTCACATAACTCATGGAACCCAGCATTCTGTATTGGATATGGGAGTCGTGATTGTTGGCGTCTTGATCTAATGGCCAGTCTTTGAAGTACCAAATCAGCATAATTAAGAATCCCATGCCTGATCAACATCCGGAAGACAAGATCCACGTTGTATTCGAAATAATACATCCCAAACAAGAAACCAAGTCTGTCTGTGTCGACAATGTAATGATATAATCCAATGTGGAGAGCCGCGTTATTCCCGCTTTCAAAATCTTCTGATTGGATGAGTGGAGGTACATTTGTTGCATTTCGGAGGGATAAACCAGTGTCAAAAAATTCATCTTCAAGATGAATTTCTAGCTCCTCTCTACTTGACTCGTTATACCACAAAAACATCAGCCTTGTTGACTTGCAAAAAGATAATTGAATATTCATGTATTGTTAGTTTATATACACATAAGAACAATAAACTTCTCTTGCACTGGAAATCTCTAAACAATATAAAGCGTTATCAGGTTAAAACAGTTTATTTTTTAATTATGGATCAACAAGAACTAGCAAGGATCAACAGGAACCGGCTGGGCCGTTTCCGTGTCTTTCTCCTTCACTTCCGTTTATTAGACCCCGTCCCTCCTGACATCGCGCTCGAATGTGTCGAAAAAAATCTGCCATTTAGACCGTGAAAATCTACAAAAATCTTTATAAGCGAGATCTGGTGCTGGATGGTGTCTTGATTTAATGGTTAGTCTTTGAAGTAGAAGATCAGCAAAAACAGCAATATTATGTCTTCTCAAGATATTCAAAATGTCTGACTCATCTACATTAGTAGGAAGTATGGTAGCCAAGAATCCCAGTCTGTTTTCGTCAATAATAGAATAACTAAGTCCATTGAATAGAGCATTCTTAATTCTTTCATAGTTTTCTTCCCCTTCTGGTACTATAGGTCCTTCAGTTGGTTTTTCAGTGTATCGACGGAATATATCAGAGGTATCGAAGTGCATTCTAATATTTATATCCAACTCCAGTCTATTATCTACATTATCCAATACAGACATTAGCCTTGTTGACTTCCAAAAAGATAATTGAATATTCATGTATTGTTAGTTTATATACACATAAGAACAATAAACTTCTCTTGCTCTGCTCTTTGTATTCCTCAACAATACAAAATTACTCAAGTTAAAACAGTTTATTATAATTATGGATCAACAAGAGCTGGCAAGGATCACATTCCCTGCATATCTAGTATAACCACTCCCTCCTGATATTAGGTTCGAATGCGTCGAAAAAAATCCCCCACCATGATTGTGAAAGTTGACAAAGCTCATTATAAGCAATGTCTGGGCCTTGATGGCGTCTTGACCTAATCGTCAGTCGTTGAAGTACCAAGTCAGCAAAAACAACAATCCCGCGTCTGATCAACATACGAGTTATGAAACGCGTATTTTCTCGAATGGAAAACATTGTAAACAAGAAACCAAGTCTGTCTGTATAGACAATACAATGTTTTAGTCCATGGAATAGAGCCTGAATAATTATCAGATAGTTTTCAGACCCTTCAGGTTCTATAGATTCATTTCTAGATAAAATGTATCTATAGAGTGTATCAGAGCCATAGATGTGTAGTTTAAGCCTTCTATACATTCCCTTTCTGTGATAAATATTATTTAACAAAAACATCAACCCTGTTGATTCCAAAAGGTAATTGAATATTAATATATCTCAAGTTTATATACATATCTACAAAATGAAATCCTCTTTCTCTAAAGAGTATCTTAAAAATGCACAAACCTACCAGATGCGTATCAATGCTTTACACGCTATGATCTGGCTTTGTCATGATGGTGATACCAGAATACCTGAATTAAAAAGTAAAATAGCAGAATTCACGCGACTAAAGAAAGAACAAGAATATCTATCCTTTCATGTGACTACAGATTGATATTAATGTTTTTTCTCCACATTCTCTCATAGAATGAACGAGTCCCACCAGGAACTAAAAGATATTATAATCTTGATCTGTATACTCCTGGCATCTGGCTTGGTCATTTCAGTTCCGTTGATGTTTCTTAGAAACTACATGTATGATGCCTTGTACACCATCCTGTTCTCTTCTCTGGTCACCTGGCTCTTCCTTGAAAACCAAGTAATCTACAGGGAATTACAAGCATTCAAAGAGCCAAGAGAAAGACAGATCAACGATGAACTGAAATATCTCCAGATGATTGGGGAGCTAACCATGCAAAACTCATCCTTAGCTTCTACAAACGAGACTTTGATTTGCGAGCTCTCAAAATGCAGGGACCTGCGAACTACTACCCTTCACTGGCAGATGCTGGCATACAAGTCCACTATCGCAGTGAATATACGGAAATTATCCGAACGAATTCAAATAAGTTCATTTAGAAACTCATTCAGGAATTCATTTAGGAATTCATTCAAGAATTCCCCTGTCAGAAAAGGATTCAGATTGCAAAAGACCAATAGCATGTAATAAACTGATTGATTCCAGCACATCCCTATCTTACCATAATGATGACTATAACTATATCACTTTGGGAAAATGTAAAAAATGAATTATGTCGAATTACATATAGTCAGTGGCAGGTTATGGCAGGTGTCCCGCCAACCTGCCACAAGGGACACTTTCGAAAAGTTGCGAGTTTGCTAGTGAAATAATTATAAATAATTATAAAACATTATAAATAATTATAAATAATTATAAAACATTATAAATAATTATAAATAATTATAAAAAAATGAAACGTTGTGTTCGAAAAAAGTATGGCAGGTATGGCAGGTATTGCAGGTTGTAAACTCGCTACACTTTTGGACAAATATTACTGGAGTTGGGCGAACCTGCCATCCTGCCATACCTGCCATACCTGCCATACCTGCCATACCTGTCA
>Ga0194060_10000031_pt1 | contig 93208 bp, 83 predicted proteins | sample SepL225m_MetaG_FD_163427 | JGI IMG/M metagenome (GOLD analysis project Ga0194060, IMG submission 163427) | Anoxic zone freshwater microbial communities from boreal shield lake in IISD Experimental Lakes Area, Ontario, Canada - Sep2016-L222-5m | ecosystem: Environmental > Aquatic > Freshwater >... | reverse complement strand
TGCAGCGGCAGATCCTAAGCAATTTCCAGAACAATTTAAATATGGTGTCACAGTTTGGCAAGCTAAAAGAATATTATGGAACACTTTTAATTTTGGTGGCGCGAATACAACTAATGACAAGCAACTCAAAATTGAAGTAGGGGGATACAATCCTATCATTGGAAAAAGTTATGGTGAGATTGGCGCAGAAGCCAGGTCAATGCATAAAAGCCAAGGGGAAGGAAGACCTCGTAGAAGAGGCAGCTTATATGAATATTTTGAACCAGTAGGAGGTGAAGTAGCTGCCAATGATATCATGGATGGCGTGACTACAAGTTGGGATCGATTCAATGTGCCTGCTATACAAATCGCAGTCGCCAATATAATAAAGGAATATAAGTTAGATGAGCCTGAGCATTCAGTTAAAGCCTTGGTAGATTTATATCAAGAAGTACAAAAGATGCCAAGTTCTGTTTGGAGGAATTATAAATTAAATGAAATTAAGTCCTTGGTGCAAAATTGTGCAGGTTTATTTATAGATGCTTCAAGTTCACAACAACAAGTATTCCCAGGCAAAGGATTGCCTATACAATTTAGTCTCAATCAAAGAGCAAGTGTTCATAGTACTTTTAATAAAATAGTATTACCTGGAAAGGATTCTGTTTTTAATAAGACATTAGGCGTGAACCAAAATATTCAATTAGATTATACTTATACGATTCCATTATCTCAGCCTATTTCTCAGCCTTATTGGTTAACTGCTCCTAAAAGCGAAGGGATGTTTGAAGTCAATAATCAGTTACTTATAGGTAAACCTGAAAATGATCCCGCGTTTATGTGCACAGTTAGTGTGACAATCGAAAATCAGCCTTTTGAATTTTTTATCCCTGTTCAATATAAATATGTGGATCCTACTAGAGGTGAAATTTATCAACCCATTGCCGTGGTTCCAACGCAAGAAATTAAATATGAAAAAGAACTGTATTTAATTAATGGAGATAAACCTGTTCAAGTAAATTATCAAACCATCAATCACTTAGGTCAAAATGAAACAGGTTCGGCAATAATAAGTTCCCCTTCGGATCCTTTACCTACTTCTCCACAAGCACTCTTTCAAAAAACCATCCAGTACGATCATATTCCGACTATTACTTATTTTCCTAGTTCCACTACTACCATTGTGAAAGCGGCCATTAAAACAAAAGGTAAAAAAATAGGGTATATCGAAGGAGCGGGAGATAAAATACCGGAAGCTTTGGTTGAATTAGGATATGCTGTTTCTTATTTAAAGGAATCAGATTTGCAATTAGATAAATTAAAAACTTTTGATGCCATCATTGTAGGAATCAGGGCCTATAATTTATATGAATATCTTACGAATAACAATGAAGTAATGAATCAGTATATTGAGCAAGGCGGAAATGTGATTGTTCAATATTTAAAAAGTAATCAAGTGGGATTACAAAAAGTGAAAGTGGGGCCTTATTCATTTATTGTAAATTCGGGCAGACGCGTCACGCAGGAAAATGTACCTGTTCAATTTACATTGCCAGGGCATATTGTTTTAAACGCGCCAAATAAAATCACTTCTTCAGATTTTGATCATTGGGTTCAAGAGCGAAGTACTTATCAAGCTGAAAATATAGATACTCATTTTGAAATGCCGTTAACCATGAATGATAAAGGGGAGGCGCCCTCCAATGGTAGTTTGTTAATTGCGCCCTATGGTAAAGGTAATTTTGTATACTTAAGTTTAACTTTATTTAGACAACTGCCAGCGGGTAATCCAGGTGCCTTTAAGTTATTAGCTAATTTAATTGCACTCCCTAAACACTAACTGAATTATTCAAATTTTATGAGACGAAAAGTAAGTATACTAACGCTTTTAATCATCGGATTAGCCATTGGCTGGATGATAAAAAATGTTAAGATTGGATTGATAGTGGGATTAGTATTAGGCTTGCTCATCAGTGGGATGACTGTCGGCGGTCGCAAGTAATTCATCAGATCCAATCCATTTCATTTTTTTTGCAATCACATAAGCTACTAAGCCTAAACTGATCACCACTAAGCCACTAATCATCATCTTTTGTCCTGTCGAAAAAAAGATACCAATCCAAATTACAATTGCTAAAATTAAGGGTAATGGGTAAAGTGGCATTTTCCAAGGGAAAAAACCGTTCCCTTTACGTTTTACTAATAATATAAGTCCTATAGCTTGTCCAATAAATTGAATCATGATTCGCATCGCTAAAATCGCATCAATGACTTCCTTTAACCTGAATAATAAACTAAATACAAAAGCGATACCTCCTAAAACCAATAAGGATCGATGTGGAAAATGTAAAGTGGGGTGCAGTTTATTAAAATAACCAAAAAATGATTTGTTTTGGGCGGCTGCATAAGGAATTCTGCTGTATCCTAATGTGGCCGAAAATAAGGAAGCAAATGCTACTAATAAAATTAAAACAGTAACAAAAGCACCTGCATGAGCACCATACAAGGTTTTAATATAATCACTCACTACATATTTGCTATTCATTATAGTGTTCAATGGTAATACACTTGCCACGCTAATATTCATAGATAAGTATAAAATAGCAATTCCAGTAATGGAGATAAACATACTTCGAGGAATATTCTTACTTGGATTTTTAATCTCACCACCTAAATGACATACATTATAATAGCCTAAATAACTATAAATGGTTTTTACGCTTGCAAATCCTAAGGCTGCAACAAATCCATGCTGCATTGAAAAACCGTCATTAATATGTTTGATTGGATCTAAAAAATGTCCGTTGGCAACGCCACCCAAAATAATCCATCCCATGGTGCCTAGGACACCCACCCATAAAAAAACAGAAATTTTCCCAATGGATTCAATTTTACGATACAATAAGCTGATGACTAATATGACAACAGATCCACTGACGATCTTTTCTTGAATAAATGAAAAATTAAAAAAGTAGCTAGCGTATTGTGCAAAACCAATAGAAGCAGAAGCAATAACTAAGGGGGCTTGAATCATGGTTTGCCAAACAAATAAAAAGCTCATCAATGGTCCCCATTTTTTTCCATAGCCTTCTTTTAAAAAATGAAAGCTGCCACCTGCTCTAGGTAAGGCTGCGCCTAATTGACTCCAGACCATTGCATCCAAATAGGATAGTACCGCACCCGCAATCCAAGCATATAAAAAATAGGGTCCTCCAATGATTTGAGCCACCACGCTCAGAACTACGAATGGACCAATGCCTACCATATCAATCATGTTGATGGCAGTTGCATGTAAAAGACTTAATTTGCGATCTAATTGGGGCTTAACTTGACTCATGTATTTGCCAAGATAATAAAAATTGAATTAAAAATTGTAATTAAATGGATGCTAGTTTCAATACAGTAACATGGGCGAATGAATCCATTATTTATGAAGTAAATATTAGGCAGTTTACCCCTGAAGGTACTTTCAAAGCTTTTCAAAAACACTTACCTAGGTTAAAAGATATGGGGGTCACCCTTTTATGGTTTATGCCCATCACACCCATAAGTGAAAAATTAAAAAAAGGGACCCTGGGCAGTTATTATGCATGCAGTAGTTATACTAAAATTAATCCTGCATATGGTAATGAATCCGATTTGTTGGAATTAGTTAATTCGGCACATGATTTGGGTATGAAAGTCATTATTGATTGGGTAGCAAACCATACTGGTGCTAAACATGAATGGATGGACAAAAATCCAGAGTGGTTTTCGAGAGATGCACAAGGAAACTTTACAGAGCGCAATGGATGGGAGGATGTCGTAGATTTAAATTATGAGAACCAACCTATGCGGGATGCATTAATTGCATCTATGCAATATTGGGTTCGTCACTTTAATATAGATGGGTTTAGATGTGACATGGCCCATTTGGTTCCTTTAGATTTTTGGAAATCGGCCCGTGCAGCTTGCGATAATATTAAAACCTTATTTTGGTTAGCAGAATGCGAGGAGGTAGGCTATCACCAAGTGTTTGATATAAGTTATGCATGGGCTTGGATGCATGCGATCGAAAAAACAAGACAGGATCTTTCAAGTCTCAATGATGTATATAATATATTACATGCCTATGACCAGTATCCAGCCGGAGCGCTCAAATTATTTTTCACTTCGAATCATGATGAAAATAGTTGGAATGGAACTGAATATGAAAAATTTGGAGTAGCTGCAAAAGCTTGGGCAGTATTTACCTATACCTGGAAGGGAATTCCTTTAATTTATAGTGGTCAGGAAATGCCCAATCATAAAAGACTACAATTTTTTGATAAGGACTGTATCGAATGGAATGAAAAACCAGCCTTACATGATTTTTATAAAACATTAGCAACCTGTCGTCAACAGTATCCTGCCATTTTGCATGGGGCTAATTATATCTTGCCAACTGACTCCAATGGTGTGATGGCCTATTTGAGATATGATTCAACTAATGTGGTTTTGGTATTACTTAATATTTCAACCGACATTCAAAAAATTTCTTGTAAGCATGATTTGATAATAGGAACCTTTACCAATATCTTTTCGGGCTTACAATTTAGCTTTAATAATGAAGAAGCTTTCGAGCTGATGCCAGGGGATTATTTGGTTTACGTGAAATAGCTAACCTTGGCGGGTCTAATTTCTTTTCGATTGCTGAAATTCAACAAATTCAATCATTTCTGCTAAGCTAAAGCTACTCAAGTTTTGTGCTGCTGTTAATCCTGCTTTTTGAGCTACTAACACCCCAAATCGAACATCTTCAAATCCTTCAATAGAATGAGCATCTGGATCAATTGAAATGAGCACATCATTTTTTATAGCGGATTGTATAAAACGCCAATCCATATCCAATCGACGGGGATGCGCATTTAATTCCATCACGACATTATTATCAGCACAAGCTTGTATTAGTATTTCATGATCCACAGGATAACCTTTTCTACTTAACAATAACCTGCCAGTAGGGTGTCCTAAAATACTAGTAAAGGGGTGGTTGATCGCATTTAACAATCGCATCATTGCTTTTTCTTCGGTCATCTTTAAATTAGAATGTATTGAAGCGATGACTATATCAAAACATGCCAAGATATCCTCTGGGTAGTCCAAGCTTCCATCATTGAGGATGTCTGACTCAATACTTTTAAATATAACAAAAGGGGCCAATTTTTTATTGAGGGCTTCAATTTCCTTATGCTGTGCTTTAACGCTATCGATTGATAAACCTCCTGCATAAAATGCAGATTTCGAATGGTCACTAATGATTAAGTACTCATAGCCTTTTTCAATAGCAGCTCTTGCCATTTGTTCAATTGAGTGCACGCCATCACTCCAAGTACTATGTGAGTGTATGATTCCTTTAATGTCGGAGACTTGAATGAGCTTAGGTAATTTATTATTTTTTGTTTGGTCGATAATCGAGGGATGCTCCCTAAGAGGCGATGGAATGATCGGAATATTTATTTGGTCAAAAATGCTTTTTTCTGAAATAAATGGGATTTTTTTTGAAAATAGGGGGTCTGATACCCATTTTTCCAAAAATTCAGGGGAACAGGAAAGGGTGAAATCGGTCCAATAATATTCGTCCAAATTGGTAAAATACCACCTCATTTCAAATTGATCAGAACCTTTGCTACTTAAAAATGTTTCATTTTTTTTGCATTGAAAGTTTTTTTCAGTTAACCAATTCGTTAAATCATTTTCAGAATAAGTGGTAACAATATCTATATAATCTATGATTTCTAATTGTCTTTTAAATCCGCCAGAAATTATAAATAAATCATCTCCATTTATTTTTTCATTCAATGCTATTTTTAAATTTTCAACAAGGGGTTCTACTTGTTGAAATAAATATCTTCCTTGATGTTGTAAATAAAATTTTAAAGCATCTTGAATATTCTGTTGCGTCTTTTCTCCAAAGCCTTTGTATTTAGTAAGTCTATTTTCTTCGCATGCATATAATAATTCACCGATACTTTCTATTTCTAATTCTTTCCAAATAGTGGTAATTTTTTTAGGGCCTAATCCTTTTATTTTTAGAAATTCTAAAACGCCAGGAGGTGTTTTTTCGATATAGGTATCAAGTAAGCTAAGTCGCTTATTATCAATGATTTCGATCACTTTTTTACCTATCGCATCTCCAATGCCTCTTATTGAAAATAGTTGATGTGGTTCCATGTCTACCACAGGATCATTTAATTTATCTAATGTAAAAGCAGCGTTGGAATACGACTTAATTTTAAATGGATCTTCTCCATGAATTTCCATGAGTTTACTTAGCAATGAAAAGTATTCTGCGATTTCGTAGTTGTGCATAATGAAATGAATGCATTAAAGATAAGGTAAAAAAAAATCCTCCCCGTAAACGGAGAGGACCTTAAAATCTATTTCTGCTGAAAGCAAAAAAGACGATTTAATTATCTTGCGATAATTATTTCTTTTTAGCAGCTTTCTTCTTAGGAGCAGCTTTTTTAGCAGCTTTCTTAGGAGCAGCTTTCTTAGCAGCTTTCTTCTTAGGAGCAGCTTTTTTAGCAGCTTTTTTAGGAGCAGCTTTTTTAGCAGCTTTTTTAGGAGCAGCTTTTTTTGCAGCTTTCTTAGGAGCAGCTTTTTTTGCAGTTGCCATGTTTTTTAGATTTAATGGTTAGTAAATAATACACTAAAATTAAAAACTTTTATTATAACTACAAAAAATATTTTTTAAGCTACCTCTTGAACTGGTAATATGGAAACAGTAGTTCTGTTGTTTTTACCTTTTTTAAACTCCACAATGCCATTGGTCATTGCGAAAATAGTGAAGTCAGAGCCTAATCCAACATTCTTGCCAGGGTGGTATTGAGTACCTCTTTGACGAATAAGGATATTGCCAGATATAGCCGGTTGACCGCCATATATCTTAACGCCTAAACGCTTACTGTGGGAATCACGGCCGTTTTTAACGGAACCTTCCCCTTTTTTGTGTGCCATAGTATTTCTATTTTACTAAAGTTATTTACTAGAACTAGTCGCTTTATTAAGCGATGTTCTCAATTTTGATTTGAGTATAATGTGTTCTGTGCCCGTGCTTCTTGCGGAAACCCTTGCGTCTTTTCATCTTAAAAGCGATTACTTTATCACCTTGAACTAAATCGTTCAAGATTTCAGCTTTCACTGTTACTTTACTCGTAAATGAGATACTTCCGTTGTTATCAACAAACAATACGTCGTTGAATTCAACTTTATCTCCTGTTTTACCTTCCAGGTGCGGCACATACAAGCTTTGTCCGGCTTGTACTTTAAATTGCTGTCCTGAGATTTTTACAACTGCTAGCATAAATGTCCAAAATTAGGATTGCAAAGGTAATTATTATTATCCCAAATTGCAATTAATTCTAAAAAAAATATGACAGCTTGTTTTTTTACCCATTTGAACCCATTATTATTGATTTTTTGGCTCTAAAGTCATTTGATGATCCATTAAAATGTCCCTATTTTTGCTCAACTTTACCCATTCTCCTATAAAAGTCCTTATGAATATAAAATCGATCCTTGCTAAACCTTTTGCCTCTGTGGTAAATAGGCAAATCAAAAAGGAGCAAGGAACCGCCATTTCTGATCAGCAACATATTCTAAATCAATTAGTTAAGATAGGAAAAAATACCCAATTTGGGAAGGATCATCATTTTGAAGCTATTCATGATCATGCCAGTTTTCAAAAGGCGGTACCCATTCGGGATTACGAGGACTTTAAACCCTATATCGACCTTATAAAAAAGGGAGTACAAAATGTACTTTGGAAGGGCCGCCCCCTTTATTTGGCCAAGACGAGTGGTACGACAAGTGGTGTAAAGTACATACCCATCACCAAGGATTCCATAGGGAATCACATTTCAGGGGCTCGAAATGCCATTCTATCTTATATGTCCAATACGGGCAATACCCAATTTGCTGGCGGAAAGATGATTTTTTTAAGTGGCTCACCCGAATTAGAGCGTGTAGGCGGAATCCCCACAGGTAGATTAAGTGGTATTGTGAATCATCATATACCTCAATATTTAAGAGGGAATCAGTTACCTAGCTTTGAGACCAATTGTATTGAGGAGTGGGAGGAAAAATTAGATAAAATTGTAGAGGAGACCTTGGGAAAGGATTTAACCTTAGTGGGAGGAATACCTCCTTGGATGCAAATGTATTTTGATCGAATAGTTGAAAAAACTGGAAAGCCAGTGATTCATTCCTTTCCAAATTTACAAGTTTTGGTACAAGGGGGTGTCAACTTTGAACCATATAAGGCTAAATTATTAGAGACCATTGGAAAAAACATTGACACCATTGAATTGTTTCCTGCAAGCGAAGGGTTTTTTGCATTTCAAGATGAGCGCAATGAACAAGGATTATTACTCAATACCAATAGCGGTATTTTTTATGAATTTATTCCAATTGCCGAAACGCATCTTTCTCATCCCACTCGTTTAAGTTTAGGAGAAGTAGTATTAGGAGAACAATATGCACTTATCATAAATAGTAATGCTGGATTATGGGGTTATAGTATTGGTGATATTGTAAAATTTGTAAGCACAAATCCTTATCGAATTATTGTAGCGGGAAGGGTAAAACATTTTATTTCTGCATTTGGGGAACATGTCATTGGAGAGGAAGTAGAACAAGCTTTATTAAAAGTTTCCGATGAAATGAAAGTAAGGGTGGTTGAGTTTACAGTGGCACCTTATATTCAACAGGGACAAGGACAAAGCTACCATGAATGGTTTATTGAATTTGAAAAAGCGCCTTCGGATATGGCCTTATTTAGCCAAAAATTAAATGAAAATATGTGTACTAAGAATGTATATTATATGGATTTAATTCAAGGTAAAATTTTAGCTCCATTACAAATTTCAACACTTCAAAAAAATGCGTTTATAGATTTTATGAGGTCCAAAGGAAAATTAGGCGGACAAAATAAAGTTCCTCGATTAAGTAATGATCGTAACATTGTCGAGGACTTAATTCAATATATTTCACATTAATTAAATAATAGCGTATTTTTAATGTCGACACAAACAACAGGGATGCAACAAAAAAAGATTGCCATATTCGGATCAACAGGCTCCATCGGAAAACAAACTTTGGAAGTGATTTCTGCACATCCAGAATTATTTACTGCTGAAATATTAACTGCTTTTTCAAATGACGCTTTATTAATTGAGCAAGCTTTACTGTTTATTCCAAATATTGTCGTGATAGGAGATATTGCTAAATACGCCAATGTTAAAAAAGCATTAGAGGGAAAGCCAATAAAAGTATTTGCGGGTGAAGAGGCGTTGGAGCAAGTAGCAGCGATGGATTGTTATGATTTTATGATGGCTGGCATTGTTGGCTTTGCTGGATTAAAACCTACTTTAACCGCTGTAAAGAATGGTAAGACCATAGGATTGGCGAATAAAGAAACATTGGTGGTAGCAGGTGATATCGTGATGCGCCTTGCAAAAGAAAATAAAGCAAATATTATTCCTGTTGATAGTGAACACTCTGCCATTTTTCAATGCTTGGTAGGGGAAGCGCATAACCCCATTGAAAAAATTATTTTAACTGCAAGTGGGGGACCTTTTTTAGGGAAAAAGCCTAATTTTTTAGTGAATGTAAAAAGGGATCATGCCTTACAACATCCTAATTGGAGCATGGGTGCGAAAATTTCAATTGACTCTGCAACCCTTATGAATAAAGGGTTAGAAATGATTGAAGCAAAATGGTTATTTGGTTTAGCGCCACATCAAATTAAAGTGGTGGTGCATGCGCAAAGTATTATACACAGCATGGTACAATTTGAAGATGGAAGTATTAAAGCGCAAATGGGATTGCCCGACATGAAGCTACCCATTCAATATGCGATGGCTTTCCCAGTTCGTTTGCCCAATAAATTTCCAAGGTATTTATTTGATAAACCTAATCAACTTTCCTTTGACGAACCCGATGTAAAAACATTTCGAAATTTGCAACTTGCAACTGATGCAATGATCAAGGGCGGTAATGCACCTTGTGTATTAAATGCAGCAAATGAAATTGCGGTATATGCTTTTTTAAAAAATAGAATTGGGTTTTTAGATATGACCGAATTAATTGAACGCACTTTAGAAAAAATTGAATTTATAGCACATCCTACCTTGGATGATTATTTTGAAACCGATGGGGAAGCGCGTAACTTCGCCGCCTCTTTAATACAATTATAAACTATGTACATTTTAGCATTTGACCTTGTGTCATTCGGCGTCAAAACAGGGCAATTCATTTTATCTTTTTCTATATTGGTAGTGTTACATGAATTAGGACATTTTATACCTGCTCGTTTATTTAAAACAAGGGTCGAAAAATTTTATTTATTTTTTAATCCAGGGTTTAGTCTTTGGAAAAAAAAGATAGGAGAAACCGAATATGGAATTGGATGGATCCCATTTGGCGGTTATGTGAAAATTGCTGGAATGATCGATGAAAGTATGGACAAGGAACAAATGAAATTACCACCTGAATCTTGGGAGCTAAGATCAAAACCTGCTTATCAAAGATTAATTGTGATGTTAGGAGGTGTTATTGTAAATATAATTTTAGCGATTGTTATTTTTATTGGAATAGGTTGGTATTGGGGTGAAGATTATTTACCTGCCAAGAATGTGACTTATGGGGTGCATGCAAGTGATAATGCAAAAAGAATGGGTATTCAGGATGGGGATATTATTGTGTCTATCGACAATAAAGAATTAGAAAATTTTGATGCGTTAGAATCCAAATTAATTTTAACCAATCCCAAAGCCATTCAAGTTAAACGAAATGATAGTTTGGTTAGTTTAAGTATTCCAAATGATTTAGCTTCTTCCATAGCGAAATTCAAAAAAACGACGCCATTTGTAATGCCTCGTATTCCAGTTATAGTTGATTCGGTAGGTAAATCATCGGTAGTAACTAAAGGAAGCTTTCAAAAAGAAGATACTTTATTAACGATGAATGGCAAGTCCATCAAGTATCAGTATGAATTTTTAGAAGTAAAAAATCAATATGCAGATTCAATTGTGTTGGTACAAGTGAAAAGGGGAGCAGATACTATTATTGTAAAAACATTAATTAATGGATCTGGCCAAATAGGATTATTTATTAAATTGCCTTTTGCTTTATTTACGACAGTACACAAGGAATTTAATTTATTGCAATCAATACCCGAAGGCATAAAAAGATGTTTTAACACCTTGGACAATTATATTCAAGGTATCAAACAAATATTTTCAGGTAAGGTAAATCCAAATGACTCATTGGGAAGTTTAATCAGTATTGGAAATACATTTCCTGCCCATTGGGATTGGGAAAAGTTTTGGACTTTGACAGCCATTTTTTCAATCATACTTGCATTTATGAATGTCCTTCCTATTCCAGCATTGGATGGAGGGCATGCTTTGTTTATATTAGTTGAAATGATCACAGGTCGTAAGCCTAGTGATAAGTTCATGGAATATGCTCAAGTTGTTGGTATGATATTAATGTTTGGGCTTATGATTTATGCCTTAGGTCTTGACTTTTGGAGATTATTCAAATAAGCAGTAATTTTGTAGGTTCTTCACAATGGGGTCGTATGGTTTTGACAGCAATTGTAGCGGTTGGGGTAAGCATGCAGTGCGTTGGGTAATTAGCACTTTAATCTGAATACCAAACAATCAAAAGGCGAAGCAAATTACGCCATGGCTGCTTAATTCAGTGAATTAACTTCCATTTTGGTCGAGCGAGAAGGTAGGCCTGTTACCCGCTCCTCAGCCTAATCAAAACAAAACAGGATGCGATAAAAGTAGGCTGTGCCTTTTATTTAAGTACCATTCAGCTAAGTAGTAAATTGGTTTGTGTTTTTCCTGTTTACCGCCGACAAGTAATAAAACAATAAGCATGTAGAAGATCAATGGTAACGTTGTTTGGACAGGGGTTCGACTCCCCTCGACTCCACAGATGGGCCTTCGGGCAAAGCAAATTTTTAAAAAGGCCCGGATAAAATCCGGGCCTTTTTAATATCTAAAATTCAAGGATTAATCTTGAATGCATCTCACTGCCAATCCAAGTTTTAAGTTCAAACGATTTCTGAAAATATTTGTATTGGCGGAATATAAATAACGAAGTATTGCATAGCCTTCCTCATTAGGTGTTGCTGTCCACCAGCTACCATCTTGTCCTTCATTAAAAAAAATGCCACTAAAATAACGGTAACCACCGGGCATTGCATTAAAACCACTGCTGTTATCTCCATTCCCTTTTCCTGCCCAACCTTTGGTAGATTTTAGTTTTATACCAGCAATATCATCACCACCTAAGTTGTTGGATAAGGTAGTCCACTCTTCGTCCGACGCAATATGGGCACCAATAGGAGCAAGTCCTCTTACATCATGCACCGCATAAAAGTTATATAGTTTTCCATATTTTGTTCCTAGGGAAGTATCATTATTATAATAACACCAGGCAGGTTTACCCTCTGCGCCTGCTTTTTCCCACTCTTCATCCGATTTAGCTTCCATTATCATATCGCCATTTCGGAAATGATCAATATTGAGATTGTTTTTAGCCCAAACTTGGTTCCCTATTTTTACACTGTTCTCTAACGGCTTTGGAGTATTATTCACTACCGTTCCCTCTTCTATATTTTGAAATGCTTTATCTCTATTGGAACTTCCGCAGGATGTTAGTAATAAATAAGTAGCCATTAAAAAAAAGTAGTAATACTTTTTCGATTTCATATGTAATTGATTTGAAATTAATTTAAGAATTGAAATTAGTTAATTTCTTTTATAATTTAATCTGAATACCAAATAATCAAAATCCTCACCAGTATTGGTGAGGATTTTGATTATTTGAAAAGTTTAGTCAAACTATTTATTTCGCGAAAAGCTTATTTTTTAAATATACTTTTTTCTTTAGCCATTTTTTCGATAGCTGCTACAGTGCGAGGCGCATTAGCCGATAAATTTGTATTCCCTGTTTCAGTGATTAAAATATCATCTTCTATTCTTACCCCGATACTCCACCATTTTTGATCACAATTACTTCCTGGTGGAATATAAATTCCTGGCTCCACAGTTAACACAACACCTGGTAATAAAGTACGAGGTCCCATATCATGTACATCCAAGCCTAAATGATGTGAAGTACCATGCGGGAAATATTTTCTTGCTTCTGCTTCATTTGCAGCAATGCCTAATTGAATCAAACCTTCGTTGACCACTTTTCTTGCGGCTGCATCTGCTGCGCCAAAGGGGGCACCTGGAACACAAGCGTCAATACCTGCATCTTGTGCTTTTAATACTAATTCATAAATAATTTTTTGTGCAGGCGAAAATTTCCCGTTAGCTGGGACGGTTCTAGTAACGTCAGCACTATATCCATGATATTCTGCAGCACAATCACTTAATAAAAGTTCTCCGTCGTTTATTAATTTTAAATTAGTGACATAATGCAATACACACGCATTTTCGGCAGCACCATTAATGCTAGGGTAGCCAGTATATTCAGAACCTTTAGCTTTAAAATGATACTCCATAATTGCTTGTGCTTGGTATTCGGCCATGCCAGGTTTAATGGCACGCATCACGTCGCTATGACCTTCAGCACTAATGGAAGCAGCTTTAGCAATTAGAGTGATCTCCTCTGGTTGTTTAATACCTCGCAAACTACTTAATATCATTTGAGTGCTTCTTGCTGCAATAGGTTTGTTTTGTGTATTGATAATACTATCAACAATATTGGCCATGCGAGAAAGTGGATCTTCTACTCTTTTGTATTTTGAAAAAATACCCTCGCCTCGGTAGGCGGTATAAACAGAATCAATGCTACTAAAGTCAATCGTATTAGCATTAAATTTATCGTTGGTAAAAACGTTTTCCATTTTATAACGTGCTTTTACACCCTCTACGCCTAATATTTTACCTGTCCATAATTCTTTTTGTGGGTCACGATTTTTCACAAAAATAAATTCGGTTCCTGTTTTATTTAAAATAGTGACAGGCGTTTTAAATAATAATAATAGGGCATCCGATTCTTCAAGTCCAGTTAAATAATAAAAGTTTTTACTTTGTGCATATTGAAAATCGACATCGTTATTTCTTACGCGAACTTGTGAAGCAAAAAAAATGCCTACACCATTTGCAGATAATTTTTCTTTGAAAGCAGCACGACGTCCTGCATGAAATTCAGGGCTTAAATAATCAGTAGGGTACTGAGTAGTTTGTTGTGCAACTGTTAATAAAGGGGCTACTATGATGAGTAACCAGGAAAGGAGTCTTTTTGAATTCATTGTATTTTATTTTAGCGTTTTAAAGCTAATTCGTTTTTTTGAGAATAGAAAAAGAAATACCCGTACTACTTACTATAATTGTATTTAAATAGGTATATCGGCCGTTATTTGATAGAACTCCTTAATAATCATTCATTTTTTGAAGTATCTATTCAATTTTGTTGTAATTTAATTTCACTTAATCAAAACCAGTATGTACAAAAAAATTATTTTACTATTTTTTATAGGATATGGGCAATCTATTTTCGCACAATCTACCTATGTGTTTACTAAAGCATTGTATATAGAAGGGGTGCATCATTATGGAAGAGAGGCCATCTATTCCGATAGCTTAGCTTTTCAGTTATATAGTAATACTTTAGTTAAACCAACTTTGGGTAAAATATTTTGGAATGGAACAGAAGGCCACGCTAAATATTGGAAAGAAGTGACTGCAAATAAACAAAATATTTTTGAAGCCAAAGGATTTGGTATGGGGGGATACTTGTATTTCACCTATGAGTCGGCCGAGTCTAAAAATGTTTTGCTTCAAATAAAAGGGAATAGTTCCGTGTATGTGAATGGTGTATTACATGCAGGAGATCCATATGCTGCTGGATGGTTGTACATTCCTATAAAATTAAAAAAAGGGGAAAATGAATTGTATGTTCGAAGGTATTTTCAAACCTCTGTTTCTTTAATCTTTCCTGAAAAGCCTATTAGTATTATCACGGCTGATTCAACTATGCCTCATGTTGTATTGAATTTACAAAATGGAATTTTGCAAGGCGCTGTAGTAATTGTAAATACGAGTTCAAAGGATATGAATCAACTTCAAATACAATCTTTGGTTGCAGGAAAAAAAATGAGTTCAAAGATTCCTTCCATTCCTGCATTAGCTAGCCGTAAAATTATTTTTTCTTTTGATGCAAGTAGCATCAATCAAAAAGGGATTCAGGAATGTTTATTGACTTTGTATAGCAATCAAAAAGAAATTGATGAAAAGAAATTAATAATAGAAGCGGTTGACTCCTCGGCTCATTACAGTAGCACTTTCATAAGTAATATTGATAGTAGTTTACAATACTATTCAGTTACGCCACAGATAAATGGTGCTAAAGATAATGCCGCGTTATTTTTATCAGTGCATGGTGCTGGTGTTGAAGCAATAGGTCAAGCAAAAGCATATCAGTCAAAAGATTGGGGAACTTTAGTGGCTGCTACCAATCGAAGGCCTCGTGGATTTAACTGGGAGGACTGGGGAAGGTTGGATGCTTTGGAGGTATTAACAATTGCCAAAGAAAAGTTTAAGCCTGATCCCAATAGAATTTATTTAACTGGGCATTCAATGGGAGGGCATGGTACATGGTTTTTAGGCGCTACCTATCCAGGTAATTGGGCTGCGATAGCACCTTGCTCTGGTTATCCTACACTTAAATCATATGGTTCAGCAGATGGGGTAATTCCCGATAGTAGTAAAAACAAATTTGAACAATTATTATTAAGATCAGGTAATCAAAGCGATGTTATTAAACTTGCGAATAATTATACGCCATTCGGTGTATATGTTTTACATGGCGATGCAGATAAAGTTGTTTCTGTTAATTATGCACGACAAATGAAAAAAGTATTATCTAACTTTCATTCAGATTTTAGTTATTATGAATATCCTGGTGGCGAGCATTGGTTTGGGAATGAGAGTGTTGATTGGAAACCACTTTTTGATTTTTTTAAATGGCATTCAAGACTAGCTGACAGTGCTGTAAATCAAATTGATTTTACTACATCTAGTCCAGGCATTTCTGCAGAAAATAGATGGGCTGCAGTATTACAGCAAATTCAACCTTTACAGTATAGTCATATTCAATTTAGTCGAGATAATAAAGCAAAAAAAATTACTGGGACCACTCAAAATTGCAAAGTAATAAAATTAGCACTTACTCAATTTGGGATTAATTCAATTGTTTCTATTAAACTTGATAATGCATTGCCAATTGAATATAAAACCAATTCTGCTTCAGACACAATCGTACTTGAATTAAAAGAAGGTAATTGGGTACTTGGAAAAATTCCTAGTTTGAATCAAAAAGGGCCACATCGTTATGGGACTTTTAAAGATGGTTTTCGAAATAACATGGTTTTTGTTTATGGGACTGTTGGTACGCCTCAAGAAAATGAATGGAGTTTAAATAAGGCAAAGTATGATGCGGAGACTTGGTATTATCGAGGCAATGGTGCTGTAGAATTAATTACTGACAAAGCGTATTCGATCGAGAAATATAAAGATAGGGGTGTTGTATTATTTGGAAATGCTTCAACCAATGCGGCTTATTCCATTTTGTTGAGTGAATGTCCAATTAGGGTGGAGCGCAATAAAGTTTCAGCAGGAACAAACGCATGGATTGGGGATGACTTAGGGGCTTATTTTGTATGGCCAATACATGGTTCAAACATTGCTTCTGTTTCTGTTATTACAGGCACGGGTATTAAAGGGATGAACGCTGCTTTAGCCAATCAATATTTTGCAGGGGCAAGTGGGTTTCCCGATTTTATGATTTTCAGTATAGACATGTTACATGCAGGTGCGGATGGGATTAAAATGGCGGGCTTCTTTGATAATGATTGGAAAATGAGTAAAGAAGATCAAGAAATAAAATAAAACAATTCATTTTATTCTATTTCAAGGCCATCCATTTTTATTCTAAAATGGATAGCTGTCTTTTTTTGTGCTCTGATCACCGTAAATTCAAAATCTTGAATAAAGGACTGATAGGGCGATAAATAGGATTGCATCATTTTGATAGATGTAATTTTAGTGCCATTGATTTCTATAATGTAATCACCTGCTTTAAAGCCAAATTCGTTTAGCGGACTATTTTTATTTAAATCACCAATGGCTACACCTGTTAGATTAAAGCCAACACCATAAGCAGATAAATCAGTTCCTTTTGGCTCTAAAAGCGGTGCACCCATCCACATAGCTTTATTAATAATTTTTTTATTAAAATGCTTATTCATAAGAACAATAGGCATGATGGGTTTTTTAGCTATTCGTTTTAATGAAGGGCTAGTAACGCCAAAATGTTGCATATCAAAATTCACAAAACCTAATTTCAATAATGCTGATTTATTTTGAACTGTAAAGTCGCCTAAGGATGGGTTTTTAAATTGAGGGTCACCCATGATGGAGTTGGAATCGCAACCATTATTAATAAATAAATGGTTTTCATTACTGTCGCCTACAAAAAAATTAGCGTCAATGTATTTTCCCCATTTTTTATTTTTTCCTATCGTGTTATCCATTTGAATTTCCTTGTAAGTGCCAGTTATAATATTTTTAGTAAACTGATCACCACTTTCAGGATACCAAACATGAGGATGAAAACTATTATTTACGATTATATTATTGGAGGCAGTTCGATCATAACCTTCTCTAAATTTTAATCCGCCATTTAATAGTAAATTATTATATAAAAAATATTGACTTGAACCATCATCTAAATCAATATCCCAGCCATGGTCACAACGCCATCTATTATGTCGAATGATATTAATGTCAAGCATATCTAAAAATGGGAGGCTTTTATTTTCCTGCACTTTTGTATTTACTGTATTTTGACTAGGACTCCAATATCGATCTCGTCCCCAGGAGTTAAAACTTCCATGATCACCGGTTTCTAATACTGTATTAAAAATGTCTGAATTTTCAATAATATGTCCACCAAATGCACCTTCACTTATATTTATACCAGCTCTTGGAACATCATATATTGAACAGTGATTAATATGAATTTTATGTGCAATAGAAATTTGAATAGGCGCTGTTTGTTTTTCAACCCTTCCAGTCATTGTAATTAAACAATCTTCAATTAAGCAGTCCGATGGATAGTTTTGATTTTGAGGTCCTTTATTCAAATCTAATCCCTCATAGTTTTGATTGCCATAGCCTACTAATCTATTTCTTACTGCTAAGGTATCTCCTACAAATACAATTCCACTTGCACCACTATGATGTATATAGCAACTTATGAAACTTAATTTTTTATTATAATGATTTACTAATATGGTATTGCCGCCCACTTGATCAAACTCGCAGTTTTTGATGCTACAATTTTCTGCACCATTAAATACAATGGCACCGCCACGGTACACCGTCCAATCGGAGCGTAATAATGGATCTTTATTTTCCATAAAACTGCGTGCCGTGTGTCTAAAAACAAATCCTTTTAATTGAATTTGCGAAACAGGTTTTGAGATAGTTCCATTGAATTCTATTAAGTGACTTAATCGAACAATTTCAACCTTTGCAGTCGATAGGGTAGCTTCATTTTTAGGAAAGTAAAATAATTGGTGTGTTTTTTCATTTAAAAACCATTCGCCTGGCGCATCCAATTCTTCAAATATATTTTCGGCCATGCGAAAAACGGGGTGCATTGCCGAAGGACGATTGTTTTGCCAACCTCCTTCAAGTAATAATTTATTTTTTTCATCCTTGCCAGTGATATACCAATGCATGTCTCCCCATAAATAGGCATGCATGGCATGAATAAATCCTCCTTCAGGGTTTTTCCAATTTGCAATTCGAGAGGGTAATAATACATCAGATAAGGAATCAAATTTAGCTTCATGATTTAAATCCCATGCATCAAATACATTTTTTCCTACTTGTGCATTTGGGTATCTTGCCATATTCTGTCTTTCTCCATTAATATATAGCTGATCAATTTTTGTATTGGGCTTTACATCTGTCACATAAATTCCATTTTTATATAATTTCCAATTTGTTTTTAATTCGGCACCTCCACTGATGATCGCGGATCCTTCCTGTTCGGCGCTATAAGTAATAGTGGCATTGTTTATTTTGCTGTCTTTTTCAGTAAAATGGATGGTGCTAGGTAAATAGTAAATACCCTTTTTGAATATGACTTGAACTGAACTGCTAGTGTTGGTTTGCCGAACCATTTGTTGTGCTCTTTCAAAACTAGCAAGGGGGTGATCATAGTTTCCAATTGCATTATCATGGCCATTAGGAGAAACGTAAATTTTAATTTGACCAGATGCCGTTAAAAAAGGCATCATTAAGCAAAGCAAAAAAATAGTTTTGATGAATCTCGTCATAGTATAGTATTAAACTATTTTGAAATTAATCAATTTTTAATATAAACAACCCCTTCTTTTAATACAATTTTTTGTAAATTTAAGTTTCATTAAACCCAGCGGTTTTGAAATTTTATAATTATTTAAAATAAGTAACACCATGTCAAAGTTTTTTACAATTTTATTCATTTCTGTATTTAGTGCACATATTTGTTTTGCAACAAATGAAATACCTAAAAGACAGGCTATAGAAGGCAGATGGGATTTGACTGTTGATTTAGGTGACCGATTAGCAGCATCATGGTTGGAAGTGAGGTTATCAGGTATTAAAACTTTAGTTGGACATTTTGTAGCTGATGGCGGAAGTGCGCGTCCTATATCTGAAGTTTTTTTCAAAGACAATAAAGTTTCATTTCATATTCCAGGTCAATGGGAGCAAACTGATAAAGAATTAATAGTTGAAGGTATTTTAAAAGACGGAAAATTATCGGGCACCATGTTAACACCACGAGGTCAAACTGTTACATGGGTTGGTGTCCCTGCCCCTAGTTTAAAACGAGATAAAGCTCCAGTATGGGGAAAGCCTATTACTTTGTTTAACGGAAAAAACTTAGACGGATGGAAACCTACTGGAAAAATAAATCAATGGGTAGTTGAAAATGGTATTTTAAAAAGTCCTCGTCCTGGTTCCAATATAAAAACTGACAAAACTTTTAATGATTTTAAATTACATATTGAATTTCGTTATCCAAAAGAAAGCAACAGTGGTGTTTATTTAAGAGGTCGTTATGAAGTGCAGGTAGAAGATAGTAAGGGAATGGAAGCGACTAATATTCATTTAGGTGGCTTGTATGGCTTTATTGATCCATTAGAGATGGTGGCCAAAGATGCAGGCGAATGGCAATCTTTTGATATTACATTAGTAGGTAGAATTGTTACCGTAGTTGCCAATGGCAAAACAATTATTCGTGATCAAATTATACCTGGCATCACTGGCGGGGCCCTAGATAGTAGAGAAGCAGAACCAGGACCCATTATGATGCAAGGCGATCATGGTTTAATTGAGTACCGTAATATTGTCATTACCCCAGCCAAATAGGGTTCAATTTAAGGATGCCCTGCTTATTTAAGCAATAGGGAACTATTTAATATCAATATTAGTATTGATATTAATCATATTTATTAGGGTAAGTATGCGCTTATTTCGCTTTTTAATTAAAGTAAGCGCATGATTCATCCTTTTCAATACACCACTGCACAGGAAGCCCTTCAAATTATTCAAAGTGGACATCGAATTTTTGTACACGGCAGCGCCTGTACGCCACAATATTTATTAAAGGAATTAGCCAAACATAAGGATCGCTTAGTAGGTACTGAAATTATTTCAATCACTTTGCAAGGTAAAATTGAATTGGCTGAACCTGGTTATGAAAAGGCATTTCATATTAATTCATTGTTTGTTTCTGAGCCGATTCGTAAAGCAGTGAATGAAGGCAGAGCAGATTATATTCCTGCTTTTTTAAGTGATATTCCTGATATGATGAGAACAGTATTGCCAGTAGATGTTGCATTAGTGCAAGTGTCACCTCCTGATATTCATGGTTATTGTACTTTAGGCACTTCAGTTGATGTCGCAAGAACAGCTGTGAATTGTGCAAAATATATTATTGCTCAAGTGAATCCTCAAATGCCTCGAACACATGGGGATGGTATGATTCATACAGATCATTTTGCAGCTATGGTATTTCACGATGAAGCTTTGCCTGAAATGGACTATGGTGCAAAAATTACATCAGTTGATTTAGAGATAGGGAAAAATGTAGCTAATTTAATTGAAGATGGCAGCACTTTGCAAGTAGGTATTGGAAGTATTCCTGATGCAGTATTGCAATCTTTGCAAGGGCATAAAAATTTAGGGATGCATACCGAAATGTTTAGTGATGGGGTTATTGATTTATTTGAAAAAGACATCATTAATAATTCAAAAAAGAAAATCCATCCTAATAAACTCATTACTTCATTTGCATTAGGCACTAAAAAATTATACAACTATGTAAATGACAATCCGGCCATACATTTTTTAGATATTGATTATGTGAATGATCCACATGTCATTAGACGTAATCCAAAAGTGATTGCAATTAATAGTGCTGTTGAGGTAGATTTAACTGGGCAAATTTGTGCCGATAGTATTGGGACCTATCAGTATAGTGGCATTGGAGGTCAAATGGATTTTATGCGAGGAGCAGCACTAAGTGAAGGAGGTAAGCCCATCATTGCAATTTCAAGTCGAACCAATAAAGGGGTATCAAGAGTGGTGCCTTTTTTGAAACAAGGAGCAGGCGTCGTCACAACACGCGGACATATACATTATGTCGTTACTGAATATGGTGTGGCTTATTTGTACGGAAAAAATTTAAGGCAACGTGCTAAATCATTAATTGAAATTGCCCATCCCGAGGATCGAGAAGGGTTAATGCAACAATGTCATGAACGCTTTAAATTATTTGTTTAAAAATAAACAACATTGTATTTATCTTTCAAAAACAACTTCCTCATAAGGTACTCTGAATCGGGGTCCCCAAATACCTTCTCCAGTGCCTTTGCCTACGCTAATAATCATATTAATCTCAGCACCTTTAGGTAATTTCAATGCTTTTTTTACGCGAACTTGATCAAAGCCTTCCATTGGACAAGATTCAAATCCTTCCGCTGCTATAGACAACATAAAAGTTTGTGCTGCTAACGCACATGATTTGTGTACAGTAATTCGCTGATCGGCTTTGCCGCCAAAACGAATAAATGGCTTTCTTAGACCCATGAAAAAACTCATACATCTGCGTATCAAAGCAAAAATGCCAAAAATATCACTGCGATAGGCTAAGGGCATTAATTTTCCATAATAGTCTAAGCCTCTTTTTTCTAATTTATTTGGCTCCCCTTTAATTCCTTCCCTTAATCTATTGTAATTCCATTTGGCTCTTTGTGGCCATAAATCTCGTCGGGTAACAAAAACAACAATTTGCTTAGCTGTTTTGGCAGCAGATTGACCAAGACATAATGCAGTATACTTTTCCTTTTCATCTTCACTTTTTATCCAATAAAATTCCCATAATTGCATATTGCTGCTGTTGGGCGATAAAATGGCTCTTTCCAAACTTCTTTGAATGACTTCATCGGGCACTTCTACTAGAGGGTCAAATTTTCGATTAGATCGTCTGCGGTCAATTATTTCTTGAAATTGGCTTGAAAACATATACTACTGTTTATTTTTTATTTAATTTTACTACTTTAAAATGGTTCTTATCTTATAACAAATAAATGTTCATTCGGTTTAAACCGAGTGCAAATTAAATTAAACTTTCACTAGCAATGTTAAAAAAAATTATAATTTCTATTTTGATCCTAGTGGTCTTGGTAGGAGGATTGTCTTTTACCCCTCAGTTTGCACAATTAAAAAACTTTGCTAAATGGGGAAAGCATACCATTCATGATTATAAAACACATCCTACTCGACTTGTATCAAGTGGAGGCGCTCCTCAATATTGGCCCTTAGATTCGAATTATAATAAAGGGGTTATTTCTGATTCCATCTTAGCCATTATGGATTCCAATGACACACATGCCTTTATTGTGATACAAAATGGAAAATTGATATATGAAAAGTATTGGGATGGCTATACACCCAAAACATTAAGCGGCTCCTTTTCGGCTGCAAAAAGTATCATTTCTTTATTAATTGGGATTGCTTTAGATGAAGGTAAAATTAAATCATTGGACGAGCCTGCTGGTAATTATGTACCGCACTTTAAAGAAGCTGGGTTGGATAAAGTACGCATCAAGGATTTATTGACTATGAGTTCTGGTACGACCTATAAAGAATCAGATAAAAGTTATTTTAGTATGAATGCTTATGGATATTATGGAGATGATGAGGAATTTATGGTGAATAAAATGGCTTTCAAAGAAACTGCTGGTGTGCATTGGGAATATCGTAGTGGTGATACGCAAGTATTGGGCCTTATTGTTGAAAAAGCTTTTGGTCAAACCATTTCTGAATTAGTATCTGAAAGATTCATGAAACCTATGGGTGCTGAAGCAGATGCATTGTGGTTATTGGATGGCAATAAAAAGCATGAAAAAGCATTTTGTTGCTTTAATGGCGTAGCACATGACTATGCTAGGTTTGGTCAACTTGTTTTAGACAATGGAAAGTGGGGTAGTCGTCAAATTGTTTCTGAAAATTATATTAAGGCAGCCACTACGCCTGCAAGTTATTTAAAAGACCCAACTGAAAATGGCAACCCTGTTGATTATTATGGTTACCAGTATTGGATGTTCAATGAGCAAGGTCATGCTATTGTTGCGCAAAATGGATTGTTTGGACAGTATGTTTATATCATTCGTGATAAAAATGCAGTGGTGGTTCGATTAGGTGAATCAAAAGTGGTGAAACCACAACATCACCATCAGCCCGAAATTTTTACTTATGCTGCAGCGGCATTATCAGTTTTGAAATAATTAAATTAAGTATAAATAAAAGACCCGTTCCAACATTTTGGAACGGGTCTTTTTATAAGTTGAAATTGGAGGACTAAAATATATCCATTGCTTTTGCAAAATAAGTTCCAGTACCTGGAAGTGCTAGCCAAAAAAATTCTCTTTTAAAAATGATTAATGCAATCATGATGGCTAACCATGCAAAACAATAAATCCAATATTTTTTAGTATTTTTTTGAGCTTCCATATTAATTTTTATTTTAGGTGTTTTTATGTTGGGCAAATATACAAAAATAACTAAAACCGAAGGTCCACTTTCCAGCCTTTTTCGGTACGGAGTACTTTTATTTTTTTCGGTTCTTTATCAAATGAGTTTTGGTAATAGATGATGCTTGTGCTTGAATCCAAGGGGTTAATATTATTTATTTGAATGGATGCTTGTCTTAATTGTTGCCTTCCTTCCTTATCTAGTTCATAATAATGTTTTGAAATACCCTCAAATTGAGTTTTATTGCTGCTGTCCTCCAAAAGGTAAAATCTTGCTTTTTTAAATTCTCCATGTAAACAACTTTCTATAAAATAACGACCTCCATCCAAAGGGTTATCGGCAATTTCAAAGGCTGGTTGCTGTTGACAACCCAAAAGTCCTAGTCCCCAAAGGCAGATGAGTAATGATTTTTTAAACATAAGCAAAGTTAGGCCAATTAGATAATAATTAGGCAGATGAAGTAGGGGTTTAATTGGCATCTTGAGGGGTTTATATTAATTTTACACATAGTAATCAACTTGGAAGCATATGAAAAAAATACTCTTAATAATTAGCGGTTTTATAATTCTTCAATTAAATGCCCAACAAAAGCATCCTTCCTTTATGCAACAAGGCAATATTTATGAAGTAAATATTAGACAGTATACGACAGAGGGCACTTTTAATGCATTTGCAAAACACATACCAAGGTTAAAAAAAATGGGAGTGCAAACACTTTGGCTTATGCCAATTCAACCCATTTCAATTAAAGGTCGTAAGGGGACTTTGGGGTCCTATTATTCAGTGGCCGACTATACAGCAGTCAACCCTGAATTTGGAACACTCAATGATTTTAATAATTTAGTAGATCAGGCGCATGCGCTTAACATGAAGGTTATAATAGATTATGTACCTAACCATAGTGGGGCGGATAATAAATGGTTAACAACACATTCAGATTTTTATGAAAAAGACAGTTTAGGAAATCCTACTTATACTGCGGATTGGTCAGATACTCGTGAATTAAATTTTTCGAATGTGGCCTTGCAGGATAGTATGATTAATACTATGAAATTTTGGGTGAATAATACAAAGATGGATGGATTTAGGATAGATGTCGCTTGGGGAGTACCCCTTTCATTTTGGTATAAATGTATCCCTGCATTAAAAAAGATCAGACCCTTGTTTTTTTTAGCTGAAGCAGACGATGCGGAATTGCATAAGGCAGGCTTTGATGCCACTTATACTTGGAGGGAGTTTAATGTAATGAAAGAATTGGCAGCAGGTAAAAAAGATGTCCACTCACTTGATACCATTTTTAATACGATTGATACTAGCTTTATGAAAGGGGCATGGAGATTATATTTTACAAGTAATCATGATGAAAATTCATGGAATAAAGCCGATTTTGCTACTATGCCAGGCATCGTTCACGCACCCTTTGCAATACTATCTCAAACTTATAATAGAACCCTACCTTTAATATATAGTGGACAAGAGGAGCCCGTATTAAAAGCGATTCAATTTTTTGAAAAAGATCCTATTCAATTTAGTAAATATGAAAGAGCTGATTTTTATAGTGCTTTATTGCATTTGAGATTAACAAATTCTGCTTTTAAGGAGGAGGCAAGTTTTAATAGATTAAAAGTAAATAATTCAGCATCTATTATGGCCTATGAACGAGTGTATGGGAAAGATAAAGTAGTCGTTATTTTAAATTTATCTAATCAATCACATCAAGTTGAATTGCAAGATTTTGAAGCTGATGGAAAAACCTATGTTGATTTATTTACTAAAGAAAGTACCATCAATATTAAAAATACACATTTACAATCTTGGGGGTATAAAGTTTATGTTGCGATTCCAAAAATGATTCAGTTGTCACAAAATAAAAAATAGTATTACTAATCAGTAATAAATTAAAATCTAATTCTACTTCCATGACCCAACAACAACTAGTGGAGCAAATAAAAAGTAAACAATCTTATTTATGCGTAGGATTGGATACGGATATTGAAAAATTACCTGCGGGTATTCCTAAAAATGCAAAAGGGGTGATTCAATTTAATAAAGCCATCATTGATGCTACCGCTCCTTATTGTGTGGGGTATAAAATTAATACTGCTTTTTATGAATCACAAGGCATTCAAGGTTGGGAGGCAATGGAAGCAAGTTTAGCACATATCCCTTCGACCCATTTTACGATTGCAGATGCTAAACGAGGTGATATTGGAAATACGTCTGCACAATACGCAAAAACATTTTTTGAAATATTACCTTTTGATGCCATTACAGTTGCACCATACATGGGAAGAGATAGTGTGGATCCTTTTTTAGCATACTCTAATAAATTTACCATTGTACTAGGATTAACATCTAATGAAGGGAGTCAAAATTTTCAACAACAAAAATTAGCGAACGGACAATTTTTATATGAATCTGTTTTGGAGCAAGTGGCAAGTTGGGGAACGCCCGAGCAAATGATGTTTGTGGTGGGAGCTACCAAAGCCAATGATTTTGAAAGCATCCGAAAAATTATTCCTCATCATTTTATATTAGTGCCTGGGGTAGGCGCTCAAGGAGGCAGTTTGGCTGATGTTACTCATTTTGGAAAGAATGCATCCGTGGGTTTGTTAGTGAATGCAAGTAGGGCCGTTATTTTTGCAAGCAATCAAAATGATTTTGCCGAAAAAGCAGCTGTGGCGGCATCTGAATATGCGCAAGAAATGAAAGTTTTATTATCAACTTAATTTTTAACCATGTCTGTTAGAACTGACTTATTTGAATCTCCAGATTATTTTCAATTAGATACATTGTTGACAGAGGAACAACGCATGGTTCGACAAGCGATGCGTCAGTATGTTAAAAAAGAAATTTCACCTATTATTGAAGACTATGCGCAACGCGCAGAATTCCCCATTCAAATAGTAAAACAATTAGGAGGGCTTGGCTGTTTTGGTCCAACCATTCCTACACAATATGGTGGAGGTGGCTTGGATTACATAAGTTATGGCTTAATGATGCAAGAATTAGAAAGGGGAGATAGTGGGGTTCGAAGTACAGCAAGTGTTCAAGGATCCTTAGTTATGTATCCTATTTATGCATATGGAAATGATGATCAGAAAAAAAAGTTTTTACCCAAATTGGCGACGGGTGAATGGTTGGGTTGTTTTGGATTAACAGAGCCCAATCATGGATCTGATCCTTCAAGTATGTTGACTAATATTAAAGATGCGGGCGACCATGTTATTTTAAATGGTGCTAAAATGTGGATCAGCAATGCACCTATTGCACAAGTAGCTGTGGTTTGGGCGAAGGATGAATCTGGTGACATCATTGGACTCATTGTAGAACGAGGAATGGCAGGGTTTTCAACCCCTACAACACATAGTAAGTGGAGTTTAAGAGCAAGTGCTACTGGTGAATTGGTTTTTGAAAATGTAAAAGTGCCAAAGGAAAATATTTTACCTCTAATTAAAGGATTAAAGGGGCCATTAGGTTGTTTAAGCAAAGCTCGTTATGGAATTGCTTGGGGTGCTTTGGGTGCAGCAATGGATTGTTATGACACTGCTTTAAGATATAGCAAGGAGCGTATACAATTTGGGAAACCCATTGGCGCTTTTCAGTTGCAACAAAAAAAATTAGCAGAAATGATCACCGAAATTACCAAAGCACAGTTGATGGTTTGGCGATTAGGTGTTTTAATGAATGAAGGAGTTGCTACACCACAACAAATCAGTATGGCTAAACGAAATAGTTGTGAGATGGCTACTCAAGTTGCAAGAGATGCAAGACAAATATTAGGGGGTATGGGTATTACCGGTGAGTTTTCGATTATGAGACATATGATGAATTTGGAAAGTGTCATTACCTATGAGGGAACGCATGATATTCATTTATTAATTACAGGCATGGATGTAACAGGATTCAATGCATTCAAATAAAAAATTATGGCGGCAGAAAAAATATTTTTAATAGGATTAATGGGTTCGGGAAAATCGTTTTGGTCAAAAAAAATGGCTAAGTGGATCAAGTCCGCAGGTTATGACTTGGACGATCTTATTGTAATGAATGAAGAAAAAACCATTGCTGAAATATTTGCCGAGGATGGAGAAGAATACTTTAGAAAAACCGAATCCAAATTATTAAAATGGTTTAAGGAAAAGAAAAAATATGTTTTGGCAACAGGAGGAGGGGCTCCTTGTTTCAATGACAACATGCAATGGATGAAAAAGGAAGGTGTCGTGATTTGGTTAGACGAATCTGTCGAAATATTGGTACAAAGATTAATCAAGGAAAAAGCACATCGTCCGTTAATTGCACATTTAGATGAAGCTGGCATAGCTACATTTTTGCAGCAGCAATTAGTGAATCGCTTTTCCTTTTATCAACAAGCCCACTATCGTATTAGTTCCGATGAAATTGTGGAATCGGTGCTCAAAAAATTAATTCAAAAACATGTCGCGTAAAATATTGCTTTGGGGTATCGGTTTCGCACTACTTTCAGTCATCTTAGGTGCATTTGGAGCACATGCCTTAAAAAGTATTGTTCCTTTAGATAAATTACAAATATTCGAAACAGGTGTACGCTATGAATTCATGCATGCTATGGCATTGATATTTTTATCACTTTATATGGAGCAAAAGCAAACAATAATAGGCCATGAGAATGGGTTAAAATGGGCTTCTCTTTTTTTTCTCATCGGTATATTTTTGTTTAGTGGATCTTTATATGGGTTAACCATTTCGGCATTTTTGAATCCAACATGGATATCTATTTTAGGTCCGATCACACCCCTTGGAGGACTTTGCTTTATGCTAGGCTGGTTAAGTTGGGGTAGGGTGGTTTTTCTGCATAAAGTGGATAAGTAGCCCCGTTAGTTTCAATTTTACACATTTGCTAAAATTTCTTTTTGTTCCTATTGGGATAACTTATATTTGTTATCATGGCAAATACGCTCAAAAGCAAAAAAGAACCTACCGTCAATTCTCCTATCTTAAATCCTGACAAAGAGGCTTCTGTCACCGTTACCGATGTTGTGAAAGATGAGCGAACTTCAAAAATTTTAGGGGCTGTTTGTTTATTGACTGCCATCTTCTTATTTGTTGCTTTTACCTCTTATTTATTTACTTGGCAGGAGGATCAAGATATGGTTCAATTATGGCGTACTAAATTATTTTCCACTACCGATGTTAAAGTGAATAATTTATTGGGCTACCTAGGTGCTTTTGTTGCCTATCAAATAATGTACAATGGTTTCGGAGTGGCCGCTTATTTATTCTGTACTTTCTTTTTTGTTCTAGGCGTCAATTTATTTTTTACCAAACCCATTTTTAGTATTTGGCGCAATGTGCGTTATGTAATAATAGGATTATTAGTGTTAAGTACCTGTTTTGCATTTGTTACACCACAGGCAGCATTTTCCTGGGGTGGCGCTTTGGGTGAATACAGTAGTAGTTGGTTAATTAAATGGGTGGGTAGTTTTGGTACAGGTGCTATTTTATTTGTAGCTGGCTTTAGCTATTTTATTTGGAGATTCAATCCCATTTTTAAAGTCCCTAATTTTAGTTTTTTACTACCTAAGCAAAAGGAGGAAGTTTTTGTGAGTGAGGATACCGAAGAAGCAGTTAAGCAAGAATGGGATTTGAATCATCCCGATCATGCAGCGACCATCGGTGGGAATAAACTTAAAAATAATATAGATGCCGATGGTAATCTTATCCCAAATGAAATGGAAGCTTCTGGGGGAAAACTTTTCATTGACGAATTATCATTAGAAGAAGAAAAAAAAACAGCCATCGCTGAATTGGAACCTACTTTGATTGAAGAAGAGGAAGAAGTAGCACCAGCTAAAGTGAACATAGAGGATTTTAATGGAGAGTTATTAGAGGATTTGGACTTAGAGATTAAAGACGTTGCAAAGGAAGTCATTGTTCCCGTTGGAAGTATTGGAACTAAATATGACGCCACACTTGATTTAAAAAATTATAAGTACCCTAATATTAATTTATTAGAAACCCATGGTAGTGAAAAAATTGTGCAGGATCCAGAGGAATTAGAGACACACAAAAATCAGATCATTGCGACTTTAAAAAATTACGATATTTCGATACAAAGAATTGCAGCCACAGTAGGACCTACTGTTACTTTATATGAAATTGTACCAGCTCCTGGGGTTCGTATTAGCCGTATCAAAAACCTAGAGGATGATATCGCTTTAAGTTTAGCAGCTCTAGGTATTCGGATCATAGCACCCATACCAGGCAAGGGGACCATTGGTATTGAGGTTCCTAATATTAGGAAGTCGGTGGTAAGTATGAAAACATTATTAGCAAGTGAAAAATTCCAGACCAGTCAATATTCACTTCCTATTGCGATTGGTAAAAAAATTGATAATGAAAACTTCATTGTAGATTTAGCCAGTATGCCTCACTTATTAATGGCAGGGGCGACAGGGCAAGGAAAGTCAGTGGGATTGAATGCGATTTTAGTTTCTCTATTATATAAAAAACATCCTTCACAATTAAAGTTTGTTTTAGTAGATCCTAAAAAAGTGGAATTAAGTTTATACCGTGTTATTGAAAAACATTTTTTAGCAAAATTGCCAGGTGAGGAAGATGCCATCATTACAGATACTAAAAAAGTAATTAGCACATTGAACGCGCTTTGTATTGAAATGGATAATCGATATGATTTATTAAAGGAAGCAGGTTGTAGAAATATTAAGGAATACAATGAGAAATTTACGGCACGAAAATTAAATCCAGAAAAAGGACACCAATATCTACCGTTTATTGTTTTAGTAGTGGATGAGTTTGCAGATTTAATTATGACTGCAGGGAAGGAAGTGGAGATGCCGATTGCTCGATTAGCGCAATTAGCGCGTGCAGTGGGTATTCATTTAATCATAGCAACGCAAAGACCATCTGTTAATATTATCACAGGAACTATAAAGGCTAATTTCCCTGCGCGTATTGCTTTCAAAGTATCTAGTAAAATTGATAGTCGAACCATTTTAGACGCGGGAGGTGCTGAACAATTAATTGGTAAAGGCGACATGTTAGTTAGTTATAATGGGGAGATAACGCGTTTGCAATGTGCTTTTGTTGATACTCCAGAAGTGGATCGTGTTTGTAATTTTATTGCAGAACAAAAAGGCTACCCTCAAGCTTTTTTATTACCTGAATATATGGATGAAAATGAAAGAGACGCCAATGGTTTTGATGCAGGGGATAGGGATCCTTTATTTGAGGATGCCGCTAAATTAATCGTGAATGCTCAAATGGGATCAACTTCTTTAATCCAACGTCGAATGAAATTAGGGTATAACCGTGCGGGCCGATTAATGGACCAGCTGGAATCGGCGGGCATTGTTGGACCAAGCCAAGGAAGTAAACCAAGGGAAGTCCTTTATAAAACGGATGTCGAATTGCATAATTTTTTGCAACAACTATAGATAAATTATAAAAAAGTTAATTTTTAGCTATAAATGGCCTTCATTCATCCTTTCATCTGCTTCCTTAAACATCTATAGTATATTTTTGTCCAACCTCTAATTTTGAATACACAAGTATATTAAAGACTTAATATTATAGTACAAATGAAATACATACTACTGCTTTTAATAGGATTCACTGCCATTCAAGGTATTGCACAAAAGGATGCCCAAGCAAAGGCCTTACTAGATCAGTTAGGGCTTAAAGTGAAGCAATCTAAAGGGATATTGGTGAATATTGAGCTAAGTACTAAAAACAATAAGGGGAAGGCCTTGGGGATCAAATCCATCCATCTTAAGATGAAAGGGGAGAAATACCTATTGGATGAGGGTAAAATGGTCATCTTATGCGATGGTCAAAGTATCTATAATTATGATGGAGCTAACTCGATTTCTAAATCGGCCTTATCAGAGTCGGATCAAACCCTAAGTCCTCAAAAATTATTATCAGGTAACTATGATAAAGACTTCAATTTCAGCTTGTTAAGTCAATCTGATTCAAAGGCGACCATTGAATTATTCCCAATTGATAAAAGGAAGAATTTTCAGAAAGTAACCCTTGTCATTGACAAGTTAAAAACGGCCCTTTCTAAAGCCACTATTTTGGATAAAAGCAATAATATTACCGATGTTAAAGTATTGTCCATTAGCTATACAGCTCAACTAGCCGATAACCTATTCATTTTCAATCGAGCTAAATATCCAAAAAACGTTGAAATATTTGATTGATTTACGCCTTTTCCGCGTATCTTCGCAGCCGAAATAAAAAAATAAAACCGTAGTTAATCGTTAACTACAAAAAAAGAAGTTTTACAATGGCTACATTAACAAAAGAAAAAAAAGCAGGCATTTTTGCTGAATTTGGCGGAAAAGCAAACAACACAGGTTCTATTGAAGGACAAGTTGCTTTATTAACCGAGCGTATTGCGCACATTTCAGGTCACTTGAAAGAAAACCACAAAGACCATTCAACTCAAAGAGGTTTGATGCAATTAGTGGGTCAGCGTAAGCGTTTATTGGTTTATTTGCAAAAACATAACCTTACTGGTTATCGCGCCCTAATTGAAAAATTAGGATTAAGAAAATAATTCAAAACAATCTTATAATAGCTGTCCCAACTGTACAACACGGTTGGGATTAGTTGTTTATATACTATCGATTCTTTTAAGAATAGATTTAAAAAAATTAACATGTTATCACAACCCAAATCAGTTAAATTCGAAATTAATCCTGGTCAGGAGGTATTTATCGAAACTGGAAAATTAGCTCGTCAAGCAGATGGAGCTGTTACAGTAAGACAAGGCAACTGTATTTTATTAGCAACCGTGGTTGCAAACAAGGATCCTAAAGAAGGACAAGATTTTTTTCCTTTAAGTGTAGACTATCAAGAAAAATTTGCATCAGCAGGTCGTATTCCAGGATCTTTCTTTAAAAGAGAAGCTCGTTTAAACGACTATGAAATATTAACAAGCCGATTAATTGATCGTGCATTGCGTCCTTTATTCCCTGAAGATTATTTATGTGATGTGCAAGTATTAATATCATTAATCTCAAGTGATGTTAACGTTATGCCTGATTCATTAGCATGTTTAGCGGCTTCTGCTGCATTAGCAGTGTCTAATATTCCTATCAAAGAAATCATTTCTGAAGTAAGAATTTCTCGCATGGATGGTCAATTCATCATCAATCCTTCTAAGGATCAATTGGCAAAATCAAATTTAGAATTTTTGATTGCAGCGACTGATAAAAATTTGATGATGGTAGAAGGAGAAGCAAAAGAATGTTCTGAAGAAGAACTAGTTCAATGTTTAGAAATTGCACATGAAGCCATCCGTAAACAAATTAAAGCACAAGCAGAATTAAGAAAAGTAGTAGGAATTACTGAAGTGCGTGATTATAAAAAACCAGAACAAGACGAAGCGATAAAAGAAAAAGTATATGCTTTTGCAAAAGCAAAAGTAAATGCGATTGCTGAATTAGGTTCTGCAAAGCATGAACGTAGTGATGCGTTCTCTGCGTTGAAAAAAGAAATCATTGAATATTTAGGAACTGAGATCACTGACTTGCAAAAGAAATTAGCAGGGAAGTATTATGAAGATTTGAAATGGGAAGTAGTTAGAGATATGATGGTGGACAAACGCATTCGTTTGGACGGTCGTCAATTAGATCAAGTTCGTCCATTAGCAATGGAAGTAGATCCTCTTCCAACACCACACGGATCTTCATTATTCACAAGAGGTGAAACACAATCATTAACAACAGTTACCTTGGGTACGAAGTTGGATGAATTAATGCAAGAGACTGCGGCAAGTGCAGAATACACAAAATTCTTTTTACACTATAATTTTCCTCCTTTTTCAACAGGTGAGGTAAAAATGATGCGTGGTGTGGGTCGTCGTGAAGTAGGACATGGTAATTTAGCAATGCGTTCTTTAAAGCAAATGTTACCTGATACTACCGTATTTCCTTATACATTAAGAGTTGTTTCTGATGTATTAGAAAGTAATGGTTCTTCTTCTATGGCAACTGTTTGTGCAGGATCATTGGCATTGATGGATGCAGGAGTTCCTGTTCCAAAGCATGTGAGTGGTGTCGCAATGGGTTTAATTTCAAGAGAAGATGGCAAGTATGCTATCTTAACAGATATATTAGGAGATGAAGATCATTTAGGTGATATGGATTTTAAAGTAACCGGTACTAGAGATGGTATTTGTGGTGTACAAATGGATATTAAAGTAGATGGTTTAAGTATGGATATTATGCGTGAGGCATTGTCTCAAGCGAAAAAAGGAAGGTTACATATTTTAGATGCGATGTATGCTTGTATGCCTGCAGCGCGTGCCGATGTGAAACCACATGCGCCTCGTATGGTTAAATTAATCATTGATAAAGAGTATATCGGAGCAGTGATTGGACCAGGCGGTAAGATTATTCAAGAAATGCAAAGAACAACAGGTGCTACTATTAATATTGAGGAAGTGGGTAACCATGGTGAAGTAAGTATCTTCTCAGCTAATAAAGATAGTTTGGATGCTGCTGTGAAATGGATCAATGGTATTGTAGCCGTTCCAGAAATTGGTGATGAATACGAAGGGGTAGTGAAGGGTGTGAAAGAATTTGGTGCTTTCGTAGAGTTTATGCCAGGCAAACAAGGTTTATTACACATAAGTGAAATAAGTTGGAAGCGTTTGGAGACAATGGATGGTATATACAATGAAGGTGATGTGGTTAAAGTGAAGTTGGTAGGTTTGGATCCTAAAACAGGCAAGTTCAAATTAAGCCATAAAGCTTTATTACCTAGACCAGAACAAGCACCTCGTGAAGATCGTGGTCCAAGAGAAGGTCAAGCTTAATATAAAGCCTAATTTTAAAATATAGACTACTGAATCCCCTTTGCTAGACCAAAGGGGATTCTTTTTTACCAATATAAACCAACATCAAATGACCAAAGAATACATTGAAATTGGCTTTGACTTTACCACCCAGGATCAATTAGGGCTATTAATTGCCCAATTGTCTGAGATGGGATTTGATGGATTTAACGAAGAGCAAGATCATTGCAAAGCCTATATACTTTCGAGTGAATTAGATAAGGATGAAGTCATAAATAACTTGAATAATATATTTAATCAATATAGTTTAATATATTCTAAATCAATAATTAAGGAACAAAATTGGAATGCAGTATGGGAATCTAATTTTGACCCAGTAAGGGTGGGAGATTTCGTTGGGATCAAGGCCCATTTTCATCCCAATTTTGAACCAGCAGTAAAATTTGAAATTAAGATTACCCCTAAAATGAGCTTTGGAACAGGCCATCATGCGACTACTTTTTCTGTCATGCAAATGATGGAACATCTTCATTTTACAGGTAAGTCGGTATATGATTTTGGAACAGGAACTGGCGTTTTGGCCATACTAGCCGAAAAGTTGGGTGCAAGACAAGTTTTAGCTGTAGACAATGATGATTGGTGCATTGAGAATGCCAACGAAAACATTCAAAACAACGATTCAAAAGTGATTGTCGTCCAAAAAGTGGTATCTGCTCTCCAAAACACCCAATTTGACATTATTTTGGCCAATGTAAATAGGCATATTATTGAAGCCAATATGGAGGAATTGACCTCGGTTGCCTATTCTGGATCCCAATTGATACTAAGTGGTTTACTTATTGAAGATCAACAAGATATGATTGAATTAGCTTCTGAAAATGGGTGGATTTTCGTCAAATCACTGCCTTTAAATGGTTGGGTTAGCTTATTGTTTAATTTTCATAAGTTAATATTATGCCAATGTTAACAAACCATTAATTTTTTTGGGTGTATCTTTGCTATCCATTATAATTTATCAAGATGTTTGAAATTGTATTAATCATATTGGCTTATTTAATTGGATCCATTCCTACATCGGTTTGGGTAAGTAAATATAAATTTGGTATTGACATCCGTGATTATGGAAGTGGTAACGCAGGTGCGACCAATACTTTTAGGGTATTAGGTTCTAAGTGGGGCTCTTTTGTAATGTTAGTGGATGTAACCAAAGGGGTTATTGCAACTTCTTTATATGTTTTAATTCCATTCTACATGAGCCATGAGTTGGCTAGAACCAATTTCATGATTGCTTTAGGGATGGTGGCTGTATTAGGTCATATACTTCCTATTTGGGCTAATTTTAGAGGAGGAAAAGGAGTCGCTACTTTATTAGGGATGACTTTAGCTATTCAACCTATTGTTGCTATTATTTGTTTAAGCATATTTTTAATTTCTTTAATATCAACTCGCTTTGTTTCTTTAAGTTCAATCATAGCTAGTGTGGCTTTTATGGTCCTTATCTTATTCGTTTTTGATGAAAAAGAAACTTTGTATCGATTGTTTGCGATGATTGTAGCTATGATGGTGGTGGTCACACATCATAAAAATATTTCCAGAATATACAATGGCACCGAGAGTAAACTGCCCATTTTCAAAAATAGAGATAAGCGAGCATCGTCATAAATGAGCCCTTCACCTCTCTTTTCAATCTATTTTTTCATTTCCTAGTGCTTACAAATTAGAATTTCGTACCTTCGCCCTCCTTTAAACCTTACACTTTTATGTCAAGTAACCAGCACCTATTAGAGAAACTGCAGTTGAAGGATGAAAAAAACTTATTAATTCAGGGTTTACCATCCTCGGTTGAAAAGCAATTTGCGAAGTTATCCTACAATAAAAACTTGACCCCTCTTTTAAAAACTAGGAAAATTGATTTTGCACTCATTTTTGCCATCAATCAATTCCAACTTAATAATATCTTAAAGGAGTTATTTTCGGCCTTACATGCTGATTGTAAGTTATGGATTGCCTATCCCAAAACCACATCTAAAATTGTATCTGATTTAAACAGAGATGCCAGCTGGGATATTCTTTCTAAAAATGATTTCGAAGCTATAAGGCAAGTTACCATGGACCATGTATGGACTGCCATGAGATTTAAAAAAGTAGATCAATTGCCTAATAAAAATCGCACTTTTGTTGAGTTTAAATCAGCAGATATTAAAGTGGATGATTTTGAGAAAAGATTGATAGCCCTTCCTATTGAATTGGATAAACTATTTGCAGCAGATGAGGAAGCAAGAGAGTTTTTTACTTCGCTATCCATCATTAATCAAAAGGAATATTTGAGTTGGATTCAAGGTGCAAAAAAGGAAGAGACTAAACAAAAAAGATTAGAAGCTACTTTAGAAAAATTATTAGCAGGGAAGCAAAACCCATCAGAGAAGTAGTCGCGCTATTTAAAAATGACCGTCCCAATATTTTGTGTTAAATCCCGCTCCACTTGCTTAAGGTGTTTGTGAATTTGTAGTAAATGTAATTCATCGGCAGGTTTTGCATTTTCGAGGTCCATTTGATTTTGTTCAATCATCTTTTTCACTTTTCTTAGTTTAAAATACATCAGGCTAATTTCAACTTCTACTAAGAAATTTTTTTCTTCTACCTTTTTTTTGATACCTAGTTTTTCATCCCATCTTTGGCTTAATTCATGCTCGGGTGCAAATAGGGTGAGTACCCATTTTTGTACATTTTCATCTTCATGGTATTGCAAGGTTTTGCCATTGGGCATTTTACCTTCCTCCTGCCAATTTTTATAAGCTTGCATTAAATGAATCATGTCTGGATTTTCCAAAGGGAAGGATTCCATTTCATCCCAAATCCAAGTGGATACTTTTCTTCCATCTTCTAATACTTCATTACCAAATTCAATCACTACCCGTACTAAGTTTTTTTCGTGGGTTAAATCACGGTCTATCAATAAATCATTATCCTCTGATTCATTTTGACTAGGAGGAAAGCTGGGCATTAAAATGGCAGCCTCGTCATAAGACATTTTCTTTTCTTCCTTTACTATTTTATCTCGCTTAAACTTGTTGACTAACTGCGTTAAACCAGTTTCATCAATGCGTAAAAGTGAACTACATTTTTTTACATACTCCTGTAGCTTGGTAAAATCTTCGGGTTTATTTATTTTACTTAAGGTTTCTGCAATTTGATTTACAAGTGTGTTTTTCTTGTTTAAATCATTACCAACTTCCTTTAATTGTACTTCTAATTGAAATAGTACAAAATCTTTTTTAGCTGATTGTACAAAATCTCTAAAAGCATCTGGCCCCACTTTATTCACATAACTATCTGGATCCTCCTTATCAGGAATTAAAACCAACTGTACGTTTAATCCTTCTTCCAAAGCCATATCTAATCCTCGAAGCGCCGCTTTTACACCAGCAGCATCTCCATCGTAAATGATGGTTAAGTTTTGAGTATATTTTTTTATTAATCTTAACTGGTCTATCGTCAAAGAAGTTCCTCCACTTGCAACCACATTTTCAATGCCTGCTTGATGTAGGCTTACGACATCTGTATAGCCTTCGACTAATAAACATTCATTTAATTTATCTATCGAGGTGCGCGCAAAGTAAGATCCATATAAAACTTTACTCTTTACATATATATCATTCTCTGGAGAATTGATATACTTAGGTGACTTATCGTTTTTTGCAATTTGTCGAGCACCAAAGCCAATTACTTTCCCAGTGGTATTGTGTATTGGGAAAATAATACGATCACGATAGTTATCCTGCCATTCTCCATTTCGTTCCACCACCAATCCAGTTTTGGCAAACAGTTCGGGATTAAATTGATTTTGAATTAAAGCTTTGGCTAAACTATCTTTTTCGCTGGGGTTATATCCAATTTTAAATTTCTCAACAATGGGGCGTAAAAAACCTCGGTGTTGCATATAGCTTTGCGCAATGGTTTCACCCGATTCGGTTTCCCAATATTGCTTCATGAAAAATTCCATAGCAAAATGGTTGATCGCGTATAAGCTATCTGCTACTTGTTGCGCTATTTTTTGGGCAGGGCTGGATTCTGTTTCCTCTACTTCTATATTATATCTAGCAGCCAACCATCTTAAAGATTCAACATAACTGTACTTTTCATGCTCCATTAAAAAAGTAATACTATTGCCACTTTTACCACAGCCAAAACATTTGTAAATTTCCTTTGCTGGAGAAACCGTAAAGGAGGGTGATTTTTCGTTATGAAAAGGACAATTACCGATATAATTGGTCCCTCGCTTTTTTAACTTGACAAACTCGCCCACCACATCTATGATATCGATGCGATTGGTAATTTGTTGTATGGTTTGAGCGGTAATCATGACGACGAAAATAGCTAATTTGAGGTAAATTAGCGTTTAATATTAGGCCTCAGACGAAAATTCCATATCGTCGCTGTCTAGCAACTCTCTTTCAATTTCTTCCATTTGTACAATATCCCAAGCCTCGGTTTCGGTAGGGGTTAAATTCATCATTTCGGCGAAATCTGTCGCATCTAGGCTGTTTTGTAAGTCATTTGACAGTGCGCAAATGACAAAAGAGGCATTATTGTCATAAAACAGCTGTTGGGCATTGACTAGGGCCTCAATGACTAAGCTATCCCATTGGGTTACTTGACTGCAGTTGAGCACTAAGTTTTTAGGACTTTGAGACAGTATTTTTTGGGTTAAATCATTGATTTCTGGCACGAGATTTGGAGTTAATGAGCTATCGAGAAAGGTTAATACTGTAAATTTCTCCTTTTGGTCTGTTTTGTATTGCATATGAATTCAATTAAAGGTGAATAACTAGTAATGCTTGACATACTTTAGGTCAAAAATATTCGTTAATCTTGTAACAACTCCAATTTTATATATGGATAATAATTTTTCAACACAAGTTAAGGAAATCATCTCTTATAGTCGCGAAGAGGCATTAAGATTAGGCAATGATTTTATAGGTGCAGAGCATTTAATGTTAGGACTTATTCGAGATCAGGAAAATACTGCCATAAAAGTACTCAAGCAATTGAATGTGAATTTAGGAGATCTCAGAAAGGAGATTGAATTGGCGGTGAAAGATAAGTCGGGTAAAAATGTAGCCAACATTAATAGCTTACCCCTAACAAAGCAAGCCGAAAAAGTGATTAGAGTTACGGTTTTGGAAGCAAAGGCTTTAAAAAGCCCAATGGTTGAAACGGAGCATTTATTATTAAGCATTTTAAAAAATAAGGAAAATATAGCGACACAAATTTTAAACCAGTTTGATGTGGACTATGATTTGTTCCGAACTGAATTAGGCATGGTAGGTTCGACGCCGACTCATCCTATTGAGCCCCCAAGTGCTGAATTCCCTGATGATGCAGAGGATGATTTTGATGAAGAAAAAAGAAGTAACCCCGGCTTTGGTACAGGAGCAAAAGCAAAAACAACTGCTGCTAATAAATCAAAAACACCGGTGCTAGATAATTTTGGCCGTGATATAACTAAGTTAGCCGAAATGGATTCATTAGATCCTATTGTGGGTAGAGAGGCTGAAATTGAAAGAGTAAGTCAAATATTAAGTCGTCGCAAAAAAAATAATCCCATTTTAATTGGTGAACCTGGGGTGGGTAAAACGGCCATTGTAGAAGGATTGGCTTTACGTATTGTTCAACGAAAAGTAAGTCGTGTTTTATTTGATAAAAGAGTAATATCATTGGATTTGGCAGCCTTGGTAGCTGGTACAAAATACCGAGGCCAATTTGAAGAGCGTATGAAGGCCATTATGAATGAGTTGGAAAAAAATAGAGATGTTATTTTATTCATTGACGAAATACACACGATTGTTGGAGCAGGAGGTGCAAGTGGTTCACTAGATGCATCTAATATATTTAAGCCTGCATTAGCTAGAGGAGAATTACAATGTATTGGAGCTTCAACATTGGATGAGTATCGCATGCACATCGAAAAAGATGGTGCATTAGACAGACGCTTTCAAAAAGTGGTGATTGAACCACCTAGCGTAGCAGATACCATTATTATCTTAAACAATATCAAATCCAAATACGAGGATTACCATAGTGTGGTGTACGATCAAGAAGCGATTGAAGCTTGTGTGAAATTAAGTGATCGTTATATGACCGATCGTTTATTGCCAGACAAAGCCATTGATGTATTAGATGAAGTGGGTGCTAGAGTGCATTTAAAAAATATCAATGTGCCTTTAGATATCGTGGATTTAGAAAAACAAATCGAAGAAGTTAAAAACGAGAAAAATAGAGTTGTAAAAAGTCAACGCTTTGAGGAAGCCGCTAGCTTAAGAGATACAGAAAAAAAATTAGGTGAGGCATTAGAAAAAGCTAAAAGCCAATGGGAAGATGAAAGTAAAACCAAGCGCTTCCCCATTAATGAGGAAAATATTGCCGAAGTAGTAAGTATGATGACTGGTATTCCTGTAAAGCGCATGGTAGAAGCAGAAACGACTAAGCTTCGTAAGATGGCAGATGAAATGAAAGGCATGGTGATTGGTCAAGATGATGCTATTGGGAAAGTGGTAAAAGCTATTCAAAGAAATAGAGTAGGTTTAAAAGATCCTAAAAAACCCATCGGAACATTTATATTTTTAGGTCCTACTGGTGTGGGCAAAACCGAATTGGCTCGTGCATTGGCTCGAAATATGTTCGACTCTGAAGAAGCTTTGATTCGAATTGATATGAGTGAATACATGGAAAAGTTTTCGGTGAGTCGTTTAATTGGAGCGCCTCCAGGCTATGTTGGTTATGAAGAAGGGGGTCAATTAACAGAAAAAGTACGCCGTAAACCTTATTGCGTTATTTTATTAGATGAAATTGAAAAAGCGCACCCAGATATTTATAATATTTTATTGCAAGTATTAGATGATGGTATTTTAACAGATGGCTTGGGTCGTAAAGTGAATTTTAAAAACACTTTAATCATCATGACTTCTAATATTGGTGCTCGACAATTAAAAGATTTTGGCGATGGCGTTGGATTTGCGACTGCAACAAGAGTTGAGCAAACCGAAGAGAATAATCGATCTGTTATTGAAAAAGCATTAAAGCGCACCTTCTCTCCAGAGTTTTTAAATAGGGTAGACGATGTGGTTGTATTTAATTCTTTAACAAAAGAAGATATTTTCTTGATCATCGACATTATCATGAAAAATGTATTAGGTAGATTGGTGAATTTAGGATTGAATTTAGTGTTGACACCTGAAGCAAAAACTTTTATAGCAGACAAGGGATATGATGTACAATTTGGTGCAAGACCTTTACATCGTGCCATTCAAAAGTATATTGAAGATCCTTTAGCGGAAGAAATTTTAAATTTTAGTGTAAAGGAAGGAGATACCTTATTAGGTGACTTTGATTCAACACAAAATAAGTTGGTTTTTACATTGCAAAAAAAGACAAGTGACAAAGCGTCCAAGTCAAAAGAAGTGTAATACAATACCGCTTTTAAATTTTATAAATAACCCTTGCTTGCGAGGGTTATTTAATTTAAGTACCAGTCTTTATAACGTTTTAATGCTTCTAAAAAATAATAGTCAGCATAAATTAATGGGACATCCACTTCAGAATTAAAAGGGTATGCCCCAACACAATGTTGAATTAAGAATCCGCCATTTTCGCCATATTTAGAGCGGTAATGATCATTGGATAAGGACTCAATCATCTTTACGCCTGCATTAATATATTTTTCCTTTTCGGCACCATGTGTGTATCGGCCTAATTCCATTAAGGCAGATGCAGTAATCGCTGCGGCGGAGGCATCTCTTTTTGCGAAGGGTTGTTGTCCTGCATCAAAGTCCCAATATGGAATTAGATCAGCTGGTAAATTTGGATGGTTTAAATAAAATTGAGCAATATTTTTAGCATGTGTTAAGTATCTAACATTTTTTGTTGCGCGGTACATGGTAATGAAACCATACAAACCCCATGCCTGACCTCTTGACCAAGCCGATGAATTGGCTGCCCCTTGGTGCGTTGTCTTTTTTAATATCTTGCCTGTTTTTTCATCAAAATCGATGACATGATATGAACTATAATCAGGTCGATAAAATACTTTCATGGCAGTATTTGTATGTGTTTCAGCAATCTTTTGATATTGAGGACTGCCCCCATTTTGACTTACCCAATTCATCATTTCTAAATTCATCAAATTGTCAATAATGACGGGGCAATTAAAATATTGATTTTTATTCCAAGATTGAATCAACTTTAAAGTGGGGCGGTACCTTGTGGCTAATGACTCGGCCGATTTAAAAATAATTTGTTTGTATTTTTCATCTTTAAATAAACGATATGCATTTCCAAAACTACAATACATCATAAATCCAAGATCGTGGTTCCCTGTGTAAGTTTGGTTAGGCTCAATTACTTTTAAAGCACGGATTGCTTCTGCTTTGATGGTTTCGTCTTTGGTTTGCTCATAAATATATAATAAGGAACCAGGATAAAAACCGGTGCACCACCAAGTGATTTCCTTTGTCAAAACTTGCTTTGCGTTTTTGTCATAGGATTGTGGCAATTCGACAGCGGGTATTAATTTCATCATGTATCGATACTGACTATCTGCTAAAGCAAAATTTTCTGAAATCAGTTTAGTCATTTTTTGATTTCTTGTGGCATTTTGTGCAAAAGGGGTAGTATGCATCAGCACCAACAATGATATAAGAAGGAGTTTGTATTTCATTGCTTTATATTTAGAAATTAAATTATCTTTATTGTATAAGTAGTAAACTAAATAGTTTCATTCTATTTATAAATCAAATACTTAATTAACCAATTCAAATTAACAAAAATCAATCAAATGGCCAATGTTTTTATCGAAAACGAGACGCTGCATTGGTCCTTAGTTGCTCCGGGAATACAGCGGGCTATTTTAGCTTATGACGACAGTTTAATGTTGGTTAAAGTGAAATTTGATAAGGAGGCGATTGGGGCAGTGCATCATCATCCACATGTGCAAGTGAGTTATATTGAATCCGGTATTTTTGAAGTGGAAATAGCAGGGGTCAAAAAAGTAATGAAAACAGGAGATGCCTTTTTTGCACCTTCCAATATACTACATGGAGTGATTTGTTTGGAAGCGGGCGTTTTATTGGATACTTTTAGTCCTATGAGAAAGGAATTTATTGAATCTGAAATAGATGCAGTTAAAATTTAATATGCAAGTATGAAAAAGAGTAAGTTAAATGGGGGGATCAGTTTTTTATTTATTCCGTTATTTCTATTCTGCATAGCTGGATTATCGCAACAAAAAAAAGTAACTCCAACTAAAGTTAATACATCTTCAAAACCAGTTTTGTCTAAACAAAAGGGTATGAAGGCGGACACGGATAAATCATGTTGCAGTAAAATTCCTACTCGTTTTGGTTTAGTTGGTGCTGCAATGAATCCGCATGAGGGGATGGTTTGGATTGAGGGAGGAAAGTTTAAAATGGGGGGCGATAATAAACAAGCACGAAAAGATGAGTTTCCAAAACATGCTGTACAAGTCACAGGATTTTATATGGATGCAACTGAGGTGACCAATGCCCAATTTAGTGAATTTGTAAAAGCCACTGGATACATCACTACTGCCGAAAAAGATATTAATTGGGAAGAAATAAAAAGTCAACTACCCCCTAATACACCCAAGCCACCTGATTCTGTTTTAAAGGCGGCTTCATTAACTTTTGTAGCAACAAAATCAGAAGTAAATTTAAGTGATTATAGTCAATGGTGGCATTGGACAAAAGGAGCTAATTGGAAGCATCCGCAAGGACCCGATAGTGATATTAATGGAAAAGATCAATTGCCAGTTACTCAAGTAAGTTGGGACGACGCTAATGCTTATTGTCAATGGGCTGGCAAAAGATTACCAACCGAAGCAGAGTGGGAATATGCTGCAAGGGGAGGACTTCAAAACAATGTATATAGTTGGGGTAATATTTTTGAAGAGTTAGGTGTAAGTAAGTGTAATTTTTGGCAAGGAAATTTCCCATATTTAAATTTAAAAGTTGATGGGTTTGTGGGAGCATCACCTGTAAAATCATTTCCTCCCAATGGCTATGGCTTATATGATATAGCAGGTAATGTTTGGGAATGGTGTGCCGATTTATATAATAATAATTATTATGCTCAATTAGGCAATCAAAACATTTCAATCAATCCAAGAGGACCTAGCAAAAGTTTTGATCCTGATGAACCTTTGATTCGTAAAAGAGTAATGCGCGGTGGATCGTTTTTATGTAATGATTCTTATTGTAGTGGTTACCGTGTGTCGGCTCGAATGAAAAGTTCACCCGATTCTGGTATGGAACATCTTGGATTTAGATGTGTGATGGATAAGTAAAAATAGTTTTATAAGGTCTTCTAAAAATATAAAAATGCAAATTAGATTTCAAAATAGTCCAGTAGAAACAAGCAAGATGTCTACCGACGAATTGCGTTCAAATTTTTTATTACAAGATTTGATGCAAGCAGATCAAATTAATTTAGTGTATTCCCATTATGATCGAATGATCATTGGTGGTGTGGTGCCTGTAAAAAATAAAATCGAACTTCATAATGAAGCTGAGTTAAAAGCGAATTATTTTTTAGAGCGACGCGAATTAGGAATTATCAATATTGGAGGGGAAGGAACGGTGACTGCCGATAGAACTCATTACGAACTAGATAAATTAGATTGCGTTTATCTTGGTAAGGGGACAAAAGAAGTTGTTTTTTCGAGTAAGGATAAAAATACACCAGCACAATTTTATTTATTGTCTACACCAGCACACCATACTTATTTGAATCAAAAAATGTCAAAATTAGAAGCAGCTCCTGTTCAGTTAGGCGAATTGGCTACTTCAAATAAACGCACTATTTATAAGTACATTCATAATGAGGGCATCCAGAGTTGTCAGTTAGTGATGGGTTTAACCATATTAGAAGAAGGTAGTGTATGGAATTCAGTTCCCCCTCACACGCATACAAGAAGAATGGAGGTGTATTTATATTTTGACATAGACGAGGCTCATCGTATCATGCATTTTATGGGAACACCACAGGAAACAAGACATATTGTTGTCGGGAATAAAGAAGCAGTTTTATCAGCCCCTTGGAGTATGCATTTTGGTGTAGGCACTTCAAATTATGGTTTTATTTGGGGTATGGCAGGTGAAAATAAAGAATTTACCGATATGGATCCTGTTCCCATCTCTTCCATAAAATAAGAAAGACATTTATTTTTTTAAGACCAAGGGCTTTGCCATTTTTTGTGCTTTTAAGGAAAGCTCCGTAGCAAGGAAACAATGATTTTGTGACATGGCGGTCTCGGTTCTATTTAAAACATCATCTACTAATAAATTACCAAAGGGTAAATTCACATTATTGCAATCAATGTACCTCATTTGTTTTTTATCGGTCATATATAAATGATTTCCTCCTTTATGGCCAGAGGAGACATCAATGTTTTTTCGAACTTCAATATAACCTTCTGTTCCTAATATGGTTAATCTGCCGTCGCCCCATGTATCAAGCCCATCTGGAGTAAACCAATCTACTCTTATATAACCTGATCCTCCATTTCCTCTTAACATCACATCTCCAAAATCTTCAAATTGGGGGTATTGAGGATAATGAACATTTCCAACTTGTGACATTAATACTTCGGCTTCGGTAGAATTCGTAAAATGTAAAAATTGATCAAATTGATGTGAACCTATATCAGTTAAAATACCACCATACCTTTTTTTATCATAAAACCAATCTGGTCTTACTGCAAGACCGGTTCTTCCAATACCATTATTAATACGATGTGGTGCTAAATTTACTGTTTGAATCACTTGTCCAATTGCACCTTCTTTCACTAAAATACTTGCCATTTCAGTCCCTTTGTTTTCAAATCTTTCACTGTACATAATGGAATAAATTCGTTTCGTTTCCTTTTGTACTTTTTTCACAGCCGCTAATTGTTCTAATGTAATAATACCTGGCTTATCTGTTAAGTAATCCTTTCCATGTTGCATGGCGCGAATGCCAAGAGGAGCTCGTTCATCAGGAATACCCGAACTTAATATTAAATGAATAGTAGTATCCTCCAATATTTCATTTTCTGATTTAGCTAGTTTTGCTTCTGGGTATGTTTTTAAAAAATCTGCCACTAAATCAGGTTCTTTGGCATACATCGCAACTAGTTCTCCACCTCCTCTTTTAATGGCATCGGTCATTCCAAAAATATGAGGATGATTAATATTTATGACGGCAAACTTAATTCGACTGGGAGTTATCGATGGAGTGGTAGCGGGGATATAGATTTCATCTTTAATGGAATGGGAACTATTTTTAAATAGGAGCATACCTGATAAAGCAGTTGTATTTTTAATAAAATTTCGTCGATCTGAATTTGAATGGCTCATATAAAATGTATTTATATAAATGTTATAATAAGAATAATTTAATCTAACCCTTTTATTTCATAAGGGAAACGGTGCGGTCTATTTAATAATGTATTGGCTTCATCATCATTAATGAATCTTTCATACATGGGATCCCAATAAATTTTACGCTTTAATTTCATTGCAATATGGTGTAACAGACAAGTGGAGCAGGATCTATGTCCAATTTCAACTGGCGAAATAGGTTGCACTCTAGATTTAATACAATCCAGCCAGTTGCCATGTTGTTCGGTACTTCGATATAAATTTATTTCATTTGCCCCTATCACAGATTGAATAATTTTATCATTGCTTGCAGACAATGCTTTTTCAGCATTCTTTGGAATAGGATCACTTGAGCTAGCACGATAATCGCCACGCGTTACAAATATCCAACCCTCAGTTCCAACAAATTTGATTCCATTAGGTATTTCATTACTGATAATCATTTTAACGCCATTGGCGTAGATGCCTTCCGTTTGAAATAGTCCATGCACATTCCATAAACCTGATTTTGGAAAATCAGCATGTCCTGAAATTTCAAGTGGCCCTGTATATTCAGTATCCATTGCCCAATGTGCACAATCCACATGATGGGCACCCCATCCAGTAATCATACCAGCACCAAATTGTTCCATTCGCAACCAACCTGGTCTGCCATAATCATTTTGAGGGTGCACTCTTTTTTCGGTATAGTATACGTTAGGAGTAGATCCTAACCAAGCATCGTAATTTAAATTTTTCGGGATCGGCATTTCTGGTTCTTCCTCTCCACCTGGATCACCTGGCAAACCCACATATACTGTTTTTAAAGTTCCGATTCGACCATTTCGAACTAATTCAGCCGCATATCTAAATTGAACAGAAGATCTTTGCTGACTTCCAATTTGTAAGATGCGTCCAGTGCGATGCACCGCGTTACTTAACGCACGGCCTTCTGCAATGGTAAGAGAAGCGGGTTTTTGCAAATAAACATCCTTGCCTGCTTCTACTGCATGAATTCCTAAATAGGCATGTGAGTGATCGGGGGTACTTATCAAAACAGCATCTATATCTTTATTTTGTAACAATTCTTTGTGGTCATCATACATAGTGACACCATCAAAGGGCTTGCCTATTTTTTTTGTATAAAAATCATTTACATATTTTTTACCATCCAATAATCTTTTGCTATCTAAATCACAAACTGCTACAATTTGGGCATGGTCGTATTGTAAGGTTTCAAACATATCATGATCCCTAGAAATTCGTCCCACACCAATGGCTCCAATATTTATTTTATTGCTGGGGGCGTTTTTACCAAAAACAGAAGCTGGAACAATAGTTGGGAACCCAACTAGTCCTAGGGTAGTAGCAGCACTTGCCTTTAAACTGTTTTTAACAAAGTGACGTCGGTTCATATTATTTTGATTTGACATAGATTTATTTTTTTAGAGGATCGTCTTTTGAGATGGCCTTTGCTTGATTGTAATTTAATCCATGATATTCATTGGCAATAAATCGAATTCCTTGTAAAAGATGATTTGTAAAAGTAGGTTCATTGTAATTTTCTTTTGCATGTCCCAAGGCTGTTATCCAAATATGTCCACCTTCAAAGTTTTGATACCAAACTGCAGGATAGTAATTGGCATAGGAACCTGCATTTTTTGTAATCTCCTCTTTTTTATTTTCATGTAGGGTAGATAAATCATGCGCCATTAAAACCTTGATACCAGGGTATAATTCTTTTCCAAAATAACATTCGTCTTCCTTTGTCCATAGTGCTGGAACCCCTTTCATCGAAGGATGTGTAGGTTCCATATTTTTTATACTAAATTTTTGATATGCAGCATGCCATAAAAAAGTTTCACCAATCATCATTTTAAACCAAGTCCAATTGCGCTCTGTTCCAGTCACCGAATGTACTCCCACGAATCCGCCACCCGCTTCGATATAGCGCCTAAATGCAACTCTTTGATCGTCATTATCAAAAACGTCGTTATTGGTACTAGTGAAAATAAGAACTTGGTATTTTTTTAAATTAGCTTGGTTGAAAATACTAGGGTCGTCAGACACATCCACTTTAAAATGATGCTTTTTACCTAATTGTTGAATACATAAAACAGCCGACGCGATATTGTCATGTATATATCCAGTTCCGTTTTTTGTATAGACTAAAACTTGACTACTTGCTAATTTATCTTTAGTTGTAATGGGGTCTTTTGCAAACGCAGTATTTAATAAAAAAAGAAAACTAAGTGAGAAGTATATATATGCTTTGGATTTCATGACTGCTTATTAAGGCTTTAAATTACAATTTTCCTCGCATTAAAAGTGAGTATACTATCATCAAGTTTGAAGGCTATGTGCATAAAATGTTATGTAATTGGTGCTTAATTATAAAATAGAGAATCAATTTATGTTAATAAATTAAAATTTCTTGTCTAATTTGCAATGAATCATTTATTCATATCGGCCACTAAAAAATAATTTTATGAGCAATCGTCGAAAATTTATTCAACACTCGGTATTAGGATTGTCAGGGGTAGCGTTTTTGCCTATCATTGGACAATCTAATAATAATAAAATAGATGCTGCTTTGGTTTCTAATTTCCCAATTCAAGTGGGTATTGCAGGTTATACTTTTGCACAATTTAGTTTGGATCAATCTATTGCGATGATGAAACGAATTGGAGTGAAAAATTTATCCTTAAAAGACATTCATTTACCTGTGAATAGTAGCGACGAGCAGATTAGTATAGCAATGACGAAGTTCAAGGAATCTGGTATCAATATCTATACCGTGGGCGTTATTTATATGAAATCAAAGGAAGCAGTAGATGCAGCATTCATATATGCTAAAAAAGTGGGGGTTAATATGATTGTAGGCGTACCCAATTATGATTTGATTGGATATGCAGAAAAAAAAGTAAAAGAGTTTGATATTAAATTAGCAATTCATAATCATGGACCTGAAGATGCATTATATCCAGCGCCAGGAGATGTATATCAAAGAATTAAAAATTTAGATGTCCGCATGGGTATGTGTATTGATATTGGACATTCTTTAAGAGCAGGAACCTTACCGGAAAAAGCCATTCGTGATTTTAAAGATCGATTATTTGATTTGCATATTAAGGACATCAATTTAGCTGCAAAGGAAGGGAAAGCGATTGAAATTGGGCGTGGGGTGATTCGTTTTGATGAAGTGGTAGAATCACTTCGTAAAATTAAATATCAAGGAATGTGTAGTATCGAATTTGAAAAAGACATGACAGACCCTTTGCCAGGTATTGCCGAATCCGTAGGTTACTTTAAAGGAATCATAGCGGGGTCTAATGAATAATAGGATTAATTTTTATGAGTTTGAGCCCCAACGATAACTTGAATTTTTTATGTTGGCTAAATCCAACATTCTATGAACTACCGTCATTGCTATGTCTTCCATTGTTTTAGGCTTACTATAAAAGCTAGGCGTTGCTGGACAAATAATACCACCCGCTAAAGTGATGGTTTCCATATTTTTGATATGAATCAAATTATAGGGTGTTTCTCGTGCTACTAGTATTAATTTTCTTCTTTCTTTTAATATCACATCTGCTGCTCGAGTTACTAAATCATCACTCACTCCACTTGCAATACGGCCAAGGGTTCCCATGCTACAAGGCACTACCATCATAATATTATATTGAGCGGATCCTGATGCAAAGGGAGCATTAAAATCATTTTTATGGTAAAAAGTAAATGGATATTTGGTGTAGTCGGTGTTATCTAACTCGGTTTCCCACACGACTTTTGCATTGTCACTCATGATGACGCCCACTGCCTCATATTGATCCTTCATTAGCACAAGCGAATCCATTAAACATTTAGCATAAATAGCCCCACTAGCCCCTGTAATTGCAATAATTATCTTATTCATAATAGTATAACAAAATTAGCTGTAAATGGTTGAAAAAGGGTAGGATGCAATTAATAGTTTTAAATGTCACTTTTAAGCCAATTTAGTCGATCTATTTGTGTAAAATATGTGCAATTTTTTGTAATTTTCATACTCATTGTTTGCCCAATTAAAGGACCCATTGACTTATTTAAATAGTTAGTTAACTAATTGTTTATGAACTAAATAACAGTCAAGTTTTCCAATAGGCAAAATGATGATTTCTTTATTAAAAAAATGAAATAATATGATACCATCGGATATGTTTAGCTTAAAAGGTAAAGTAATTATTGTTACCGGAGGTACCGGTGTTTTAGGTGCAAGTTTTGTAAAAGGGATTGCGCAACAAGGAGGAATACCCATTATCTTAGGTCAAAATGCTGAAAAAGGAAATGAAAGAGTAACCGATATTATATCGAATGGGGGTATGGCTCATTTTATTGCGGCCAATGTTTTAGAAGAAGCACAATTGATTGCGGCTAAAAATGAGATTATTGAAAAATTTGGAAAGATAGATGGGTTAGTGAACGGTGCTGGAGGTAATATTCCAACTGGTGTTCTGCCACCCACCGAAGATGTATTTAATTTAAATATTGAGGGTATGAAGGACGCTTTAGTTTTAAATTTATGGGGAACGGTGATACCAGTTCAAGTGTTTGGACCTGAAATTGCTAAAACAGGAAATGGAAGTATTGTCAATATATCTTCAGTGAGTTCTAAGCGAGCATTAACAAGAGTATTAGGATACAGCATGGGCAAGGCGGCCATTGACACTTATACAAAATGGTTTGCAGTTGAAATGGCCAATAGGTATGGTGATACAATAAGAATGAATTCCATTATGCCCGGTTTTTTTCTGACGACTCAAAATAAAAATTTATTAACGAATACCGATGGATCTTATACAGACAGAGGAAATGCCATTATTAGAAATACACCCTATAAAAGATTTGGCCATCCAGATGAACTGGTCGGCGCTTTGATTTGGTTATTAAGTGATGCATCCAAGTTTGTAACAGGCATGGATATTGGAGTGGATGGGGGTTTTACAATCAATAGTGGTGTATAAAGCTTAATATGCTTTTAAAGCAACTAAAAATGGGAAACAGCTATTATCCTTCCTATGGGGAAGTTAAAAACAGAATGGAACAAACCATGCGATGGTATGGACCCAATGATCCAGTATCCTTATCAGATATTAGGCAGGCAGGATGCACGGGTGTGGTTACTGCCTTACATCATATACCCAATGGAGAAGTTTGGTCGATAGATGAAATCAAAAAAAGAATTCAGCAAGTAGAAGCTGCAGGATTAAAATGGTCAGTGGTTGAAAGTTTACCGGTGCATGAAAACATTAAGACACAATCGGGTAATTATTTACAGATGATTGAAAACTACAAACAAAGTTTAATTCATTTGGCCTCATGTGGTATTACTATAGTTACCTATAATTTTATGCCTGTGATGGATTGGACGCGCACTGATTTAGAATATCCCATGCCAGATGGCTCATTAGCATTATTATATGAAAAGGCATCGGTGATCGCTTTTGATTTATTTATATTAAAAAGAAAAAATGCCGAGCTAGATTATACTGCAGATGAAATAGAGATTGCAAAAATTAAATTTGAGACAGCCACGGAAGAAGAAAAAAGTAGGATTCAAAAAAATATGATCAAGGGTTTGCCAGGAAGTGAGGAGAGTTTTACCATGGAACAGTTTCAGATGGCATTGGATGCCTACCAAGGAATTGATGCTGAAAAATTACGAAGCCATTTAATTTATTTTTTACAACAAGTAATTCCTGTTGCGGAAAAAGCGGGTATTAAGATGGTAGTACATCCGGACGATCCACCATTTGCTATATTAGGTTTGCCTAGAATTGTTAGCACCGCGGCTGATATAGAAGCATTGATAAAAGCAGTGCCTTCCTTAAGCAATGGATTGTGTTTTTGTACAGGTTCTTTTGGAGTGAGGACTGACAATGATTTGCCTGCCATGGTAAAACAATTTGGCGACAGAATTAATTTTATCCACTTGCGTAGCACGAAAAGAAATGCGCATGGTGATTTTTATGAAGAAAATCATTTGGAAGGTGATGTAGATATGTATGCAGTGATCAAGGAATTAGTTCTCGTAATGCAACATAGAGGTGTTAATATTCCTATGCGACCCGATCATGGACATCAAATGTTAGACGATTTAAAAAAGAAAACCTATCCAGGTTATTCGGCTATTGGAAGATTAAAAGGATTAGCTGAATTGCGTGGGGTAGAATTAGGAATATTAAGAAGTAGTGCAGAAGACAATAATTTAATAAATTAACTGATATGGCGATTTCGAAAAATAAGACCATTTTTAATGATCAATTTTTACTGGAAACTAAGATGGCCAGTAAGCTGTATCATCATGTAGCTGATTTGCCAATTATTGATTATCATAATCATTTGCCACCGCAGGAAATCGCAGAAGATAAAAAATATAAAAGCATTACGGAGATTTGGCTAAAGGGGGATCATTATAAATGGCGTGCCATGCGTGCTTTGGGCGTCAATGAAAAATTTATTTCTGGAAATGCAAGTGACGAAGAAAAATTTAAAGCATGGGCAAGTTCATTACCTCAACTAATTCGAAATCCCCTTTTTCATTGGTCACATTTAGAATTAAAAAGACCATTCGGCATTCATGAATATTTAAATGAAAAAAATGCAAGTGCTGTTTATAAAAAATGTAATTCGCTTTTAAATAAAGATCAATTCTCGACACAAGGAATCTTAACAAACTATAAAGTAGAATTAGTAGGCACCACTGATGATCCTTGCGATGATTTAGCAGCTCACAAAAAAATAGCCAAAAGTGGATTTGCAACAAAAGTACTTCCCACATTTAGGCCAGATAAAGCATTGAATATTGGCGATAAAAATACTTTTTTAAATTATTTGCAAATATTAGAAAAAGTATCGGGTACAAAAATTAATTCCATTAATACTTTTTTATTGGCTTTAGAGAGTAGGGTTAATTATTTTCATCAAAACGGATGTCGGATTTCGGATCATGCATTTACAAAAATACCCTCTAAGATCACTTTTACCACTGCTTTAGAAAAGGAGTTTATTCAATTTATAAAAAATAAAAATAGTACTCCATTTTCTCAGCCTGAACAATTTGCTGGGGCAGTGCTTTTATGTTTATCAAGGATGTATTGTAAAAAAGGTTGGGTGCAACAATTTCATTTAGGTGCTATTCGAAATAATAATTCTAAATTATTTGCACGCATAGGATTTGATGCTGGAACAGATTCGATAGGAGATGAGTTGCAAGCGGCTTTGCTATCTAATTTTTTAAATGCACTTGACCAAACAGATGAATTAGCAAAAACCATCATCTATAATAATAACCCATCAGATAATGAAGTGTTTGCTACCATGTGTGGTAATTTTAGTGATGGGAAATGGAAGGGAAAAATGCAGTTTGGTTCTGGTTGGTGGTTCTTGGATCAAAAGGATGGAATGGAAAAGCAAATGAATACCTTATCCAATATGGGAGTGATTTCTACTTTTATTGGAATGACAACGGATAGCCGAAGTTTTTTGTCTTATTCAAGACATGAATATTTTAGGCGAATTATTTGCAATTTATTTGCGCAGGATATGGAAATAGGACTAATTCCGAATGATGAAAAATGGATAGCAGGTATTTTAAAGAATATTTGTTATTTTAATGCAAAAGACTATTTTAAAATCAATTAATAATACAATTAAATTTAAAAAAAATGAGTAAGAAAGTAGTTACACTAGGAGAAATTATGTTGCGTTTGTCTACTCCTGATTTCAAAAGATTTGTACAAGCAGATACCTTTGATATCACTTACGGAGGTGGCGAAGCCAATGTGGCTGCAGCACTTTGTAATTATGGTTTAAATGGAACATTTGTAACCAAGGTTCCTAATAATCCCATTGGGCAATCCGCTATTAATCATTTAAGAAGATATGGCGTAGATACACAATTTATTGCCCGTGGTGGAGATAGACTAGGTATATATTTTTTAGAAACAGGTGCTTCGATGCGTGCTTCACAAGTAGTATATGATCGTGCGGGTGCTTCCATTGCCGAAGTAGAGGCAAGTGAATTTGATTTTGATAAAATTTTTGATGGTGCAGTATGGTTTCATACCACTGGTATTACACCTGCCTTAAGCGATAAAGCAGCTGCACTAACTTTAGCAGCCTTGAAAGCGGCTAAAGCAAAGGGCATTACTACTAGTATCGATTTAAATTATCGAAAAAAGTTATGGACTAAAGAAAAGGCAAGAGAAGTAATGACCGAATTATGTAAGTATGTAGATGTTTGTATTGGAAACGAAGAGGATGCTGATACCACTTTAGGTTTTAAAGCAGCCGATACGGATGTGACTAAAGGAGAATTAAATTTAGATGGCTTTAAAGATGTTTTTAAACAAATGCAAGCTAAGTTTGGATTTAAATTTATAGCATCTTCATTAAGGGAAAGCCATAGTGCAAGTGACAATGGTTGGAGTGCATTAGTATATAATGGAACCGATTTTTACCATACTAAGCAATATAATGTTCGCATCGTGGATAGAGTAGGTAGTGGAGATAGTTTTGCAAGTGGTTTAATTTATGGATTGGTTACTGGCATGTCTATGGCAGATGCTGCTGAATTTGGCGTAGCTGCGAGTGCATTAAAACATACCATTCCAGGTGATTTGAATCATGCTACATTGAGCGATGTAAAAGAATTAATGAAAGGCGACGGAAGCGGACGTGTTCAAAGATAAAAATTAATACAATTATGATAATAGATACACTTCAAAATGCACCTAAATATTATGGGGTGCATCCCTTGTTCCAACAAGCATTTGAATATATTGCTTCGCAAAATTTATCTGCTCTTGAAATAGGAAAATTTGATATAGCAGACGGGCTAAAAACAATTAATAATACAGCACAAGGAAAAACGGCCGAAGCCAGTGTTGCAAAATTTGAATGTCATAATAAAAACATTGACATCCAATTATGTGTGAAGGGTCATGAAACTATGGGATGGAAGCCAAGGACAAAATGTGTATTACCTAATGGTGATTTTAATGATGAAAAGGATGTTCAATTGTATTTTGATCAACCAGACACTTTTTTTACTTTAACTGATAATCAATTTGTTGTCTTTTTTCCTGAGGATGTGCATGCGCCCATGATTGGAGAAGGAGAAATAACCAAAATGGTCATTAAAGTACGTATATAGACATTGTAATTAATTTATTTTTTAAATAATTCTATTATGAATAAAAATCAACAAGCAACTGACGCCATCATTCAGCAAGGAATGTTGCCTTTATATTTTAATGCTGATGAAGCAGTGAGTATCGATATATTGCGTGCCATTTATAAAGTAGGTGTTAAAGCAGTAGAGTATACCAATAGAGGCGATGCGGCATTGCATAATTTTAAAGCCATGGTGCAAGTGAGAAATGCCGAAATGCCTGACTTGTTAATAGGAGTGGGTACCATCAAAAATGTAACACAAGCTACTGCATATGTAACGGCAGGGGCTGATTTTTTAGTGAGCCCTGGCTATGTAGAAGCGGTGGCTAATTACGCACATAGTAATGGTTTATTATATGCGCCAGGATGTATGACGCCTAGTGAAATTATTGCTGCTGAAAATAATGGTATAAAATTTATAAAACTTTTTCCAGGCAATTTATTAGGCCCTGAATTTTTAACTGGGATTAAAGATATTTTCCCTAAACTCTTGTTTATGCCAACAGGTGGAGTAGATACCACAAGAGAAAATATCGAAGGTTGGTTTAAAGCTGGTGTTTGTGCAGTGGGTATGGGAAGTAAATTAATTAGTAAAAAATTGATGGAATCTAAAGATTACGCGACGATTGAAATTGAAACAAAAAAAGTGTTGGAATTAATCCATTCTATCAAAACCAAATAAATGAAGCAGCAAGTTATTGGAAAATATAGATGGACAATTTGTGCTTTGTTATTTTTTGCAACGACTGTTAATTATTTAGATAGACAAGTATTAAGTTTATTAAAACCAACTTTGGAACGCGAGTTTGATTGGAGTAATAGTGATTATGCTAATATTGCTTCTGTTTTTCAATTTGTATATGCTATTAGTTTATTATTTGCTGGTAGGATAGTAGATAAATTAGGAACCAAGTCAGGATATGCTTGGGCCATCATCATTTGGTCATTAGCGGCTATTTTACATGCCTATGCAATACCACTAGGAATGAGTATAGTGGCTGTATTAGGATGGATTGGAATTACTTCAGTGCCTTTTTCAATTGCAGGCTTTATGTTTTCAAGGGCCATTTTAGGATTTGGCGAAGCAGGTAATTTCCCCGCTGCCATTAAAGCGACAGCAGAATATTTTCCAAAAAAAGAAAGGTCATTTGCCACGGGTATATTTAATTCAGGTACTAATGTTGGCGCCATTTTAGCACCATTATCTGTGCCTTGGATTGTTTCAAAGTGGGGTTGGGAATCGGCTTTCTTTATCATTGGTGCAATTGGTTTTTTATGGCTTATTTTTTGGTTCATTTATTACGACAAACCTAATTCTCAAAAAAGATTATCTATTGCGGAACTTAATTATATCAATGAAGAAAAAGAAGTAGAGGATATTGTTGAGGATGGGAAAGTAACGAATCGTATTTCCTGGACTACTTTAATGGGGTATCGTCAAACCTGGGCTTTTGCTATTGGTAAATTTATGACGGATGGGGTTTGGTGGTTTTTTCTTTTTTGGTTACCTGGTTATTTAAAGGATCAATATAGTATGGAAGGAACAAGCATTATTATTCCTTTGACTGTTTTATATAGCATGACCATGGTAGGTAGTATTGGAGGAGGTTATTTTCCCACTTACTTTATTAATAAGGGAATGAAGCCATACGACGGTCGTATGAAAGCCATGTTAATGATTGCCTTTATACCATTAGTTGTTTTAGCAGTGCAACCATTAGGCTATTTAAGTTATTGGGTGCCAGTCATTTTCATTGGTATCGGCGCTTCGGCACATCAGGCTTGGTCTGCCAATATTTATACCACTGTTTCAGATATGTTCCCTAAAAGATCGATCGCAACCGTTGTAGGAATTGGAGGAATGGCAGGTGGACTAGGAGGTGTTGTGGTTTCGAAAGTAGGAGGTTGGTTATTTGATGGATATAAATTAAAAGCGGTAAACGAATCTATGGAAAAAGCAATGCATTCAAACTTTGCACCCTATATAGATAAAATAAAAGGTATTAAAATTACAGATAAGCATGGGGTATGGATAGATGTAACACAAAAGGATTGGTCGAATTTAACAAAGGATATTCAAACGCAATTGCAAGCAATGGATCCAATACAGTATCATGCATTTAGTATAGTCCAAAAGGCGGCAGTTCATGATCAACTAACAATTGCCTATTCGATCATGTTTGCATTTTGTGCAGTTGCTTATTTAATTGCATGGAAAATAATGAAATCCTTAGTGCCTAAGGAAAAAATCATCAGCTTATAGCATTTGTTTTTTATTAAACTTAAAATATGCCATCTTTTTTTATTAAATTCATACTATGAAAAATAATCGACGCCATTTTATTAAACAATCAGCTAAAGTTGCTGCTGCTACTTATGCCACCACATTGGGATTTAGTGCAAAAAGTTATGCGAACATTATCGGTGCCAATGATCGAGTAAGAGTAGGAGTGGTCGGATTTTCTGACCGATTTAGACAAGCACATTTGCCTTGTTTTTTAAATCATAATAAGGAATTAAATTTTGATATCGTAGCGGTATCAGATATTTGGAAAATAAGAAGAGAAGAAGGGTCTGCTTTTTTGGAAAAAACCTTTGGACATTCTATCAGAGCAGCGCGAAATAATGACGAGTTGTTTGCGGGTAAAGACATGGATGCCGTATTTATTAGCACTGCCGATTTTCAACATGCCACCCATGCCACAGAAGCTGTAAAAGCGGGCATGGATGTATATTGTGAAAAACCATTTGCCGAAACCATGGAAGATAATAGAAATGCATTTAAGGCAATTAAGGCATCTAACAAAATTGTTCAAATTGGTTCACAAAGACGAAGCGGACCAAATTATCAAGCTGCCGCTGATTTTATACAACAAGGAAAATTTGGGCCTATCACTATGGTCGAATTAACTTGGAATGTGAATCAACCAGGAAGGTGGAGAAGACCCGACTTGGTGGCGAAGTGTAAGGAAGAGGATTTAGATTGGAAACGTTTTTTAATTAATCGGCCTTATGAAAATTTTGATCCAAGAAAATATTTAGAGTATCGATTATTTTGGCCTTATTCATCTGGTATGCCAGGGCAATGGATGAGTCATCAAATAGATACAGTGAATTGGTTTAGTCAATTACCACATCCTCGAAGTGTGACTGCTAATGGAGGTATTTACGCTTGGAAGGATGGACGAAAAAATTGGGATACAACTACTGCTGTATTTGATTACGGCCCTTTAGATGATATGAGTCAAGGTTTTCAAGTGGTGTTTATGTCAAGGATGCACAATGGAGATGATAACCCTTCTGAAATGTATTATTCAAATGGGGGTGAAATGAATTTAGTAAATAATAAAGTATCACCTAAAGGGGGGCTGCGCAAAAATTTTGCAGATGCCATGCATATGCAACCTAATTTATTACCCGAATTAAGTTTAACAGATTCTAATATCAAAGTAGTGGCATCTGCAAATACGGGAGGTGACCCACTCACTTCTGCGCATGTTCGTAATTGGATGGAATGCATTAGAAGTAGAAAACAACCCAATGCTCCTGTAGAAGCTGGCTATCAACATTCTATTGCTACGATTATGACCAATGCAGCATGTCGAACAGGAGCCAAAGTAACTTTTGACCAAAAAACACAGGAAGTAATGGTCAATGGAAAACCATTTATATATTAGTTTTAATTAAGATTGCATTATAACAAAAGCCCCCGAGCATTCGGGGGCTTTTGTATTTAGAGGGGTTAGCTCATTTCGAAATAAGAAGGAGTATTAAATTTTATACATCTTCTCATAGTATTCTTCGGCCATTCTATTACTATCAAATTGAAAACGAACATCATTCATTCCATTTTGTGTAATTTGACGCCATGTTTCTTTATTGTCATAATACATTGGAACTATTTGTTCTTCTAGTATTTTATACATTTCATCTAAATCGTAATCGTCTTGTTGTTGGGTGGACATATTTTCATAATCCGCTTTAGGTACAACAAAACCATTATTGCCATGATTGATAAATTCAGGTATCCATCCATCATCGGTTGAGAAATTAACTGCGCCATTCATAGCAGCGGTCATTCCGCTGGTGCCGGATGCTTCTCTTGGAACCCTAGGATTATTTAACCAAATATCTGAAGCTTGCTTCATTCTTTTACTTAAACCTAATTCGTAACCAATCAATACAGCTACATTATTATAGTTCTTACTTAAATGTACAAGATTGTTGAATTGTGAAATAGCAGGGTAGTCAACTGGGTAAGGTTTGCCCGCAAATATAATTTGTACTGGATATTTTTTATTTGAAAGTAATTTCTCAAATCGATCCATATCCCAAGAAAGAAAGTCAGCTCTTTTATAACCGGCAAATCGTCTAGCCCAAACAATAGTTAATACATTTGGATCAAATACTTTGCCTGTTTGATCTGCAACAATCTCAAATGCGCGTTTTTTCAAATACATTTTACGATCATCAAATCCGCTATTGTCATTATTTTCTGAAAAACGATACAGTTGTTTGTCTGCCCAATAGCGCCAATTTTGCGCATTTGTCACATGTGTGATAGGGCAGATGCCTTCATATTTTCCCCAAAGTGCACGACTCACATGCCCATGTAATTCGGATACGCCATTTGCTTTACGTGCAAATCGGAGTGCGGCTAATGAATGATTAAATTGATCGTCTTCAATGCCTGTTAACTTTCTAACTTCATCAATGCTGAGTCCGCAAAAATATCCCATCTTATGACATAAGTAAATATCATGCTTCTCATTTCCTGCTTCTTCAGGAGTATGTGTTGTAAATACAAGTCTCTTTTTAACCTCGTCTAATGATTTGTATTTGTTTAATAAATAAAACGCAGAGGAAAATCCGTGTGCTTCATTTAAATGATATACTTCAGGATTAAAATTAATTTCGTCGATCAATTTAGCACCACCCACACCTAATAAAATGAATTGAGCAACTTTGGTCGCTACATTGGCATCATATAAACGGTGTGTAATAGTTTGTGATACATAATCATTCTCAGGTAAATCGGTGCTTAATAAAAATAGGGGAGCACTACAAAAAGTAGAGGGTGCTAAATAATAAGCTTTTACCCAAACTGGATGATCATGTATGAGCACTTGGTATTTAATGCCAGTGTCTTCTAAGAAACTGTACATTTTTTCCATAAAAGTCACCTGTAATGTTTGATCTTGGTTTCGTGCTTGATCGTAATAACCATATTTCCAAAGAATGCCCACCCCAATCATATTTTGATTTAATTCAAAGGCACTTCTTAAATGTGAGCCGGCTAAAAATCCGAGCCCCCCACTGTATATTTTTAAAGGTTGGTGAATTGCAAATTCCATAGAAAAATAAGCTGCCTTTTTCTTAAACTGTTCATTGATCTCATAAGGCACCTGAAAGTTTCTAAAACTCATAAAGGATGTTTTGATAATTTGAGCACAATATAATGGTATTTAATTAAAATGTACATTTTACACATTAAACTGTGGATAAGAATGGCTTCACTACCTAAAATGTGGATTATTTCTTCTTATTTCGCTTCCTTTTCTTGTCATATGAATCGTTAAAATAACAGGTCATATTACGATGATTGCCACAATTACCATCTTCTTTTATTTGAATTGTATTACCTAGTATGGTAAAATGTATAATGCAAGGATCTCCTTTTTCAGTGTAAGTGGCTTGGTTTTTTGTAAAGTTTAAAAGCCCTTTTAATTCCCCAACACAATTGCCATCCTGTCTTTCAAAATGTAAGAAAAACTGATATTTATTGGGTGTTGTTAAGTCCCTAATGGAAATAAAATTTTTACTGTCTCTTGCATAGTCCCCACTATAATTATAAAGCATAGGAAGTGTATCAATGGGATTGATGATAACACTTGAATTGGGTTTTTTATTACTATCAAAAAATATCAATTTGAAAGTGCTATCAGAGTATGCCCATCCTTTTTTTTCATAACTAGCCGCATTGTCTTCGCCCATTTTATTTTCAGCAACTAAAAAAGTAGGTTCTTTATTGATAGATATCGATTTGCCATATAATCTTGAATTTTTATTTTGTTCATTAAACTCAGCTACTATTTTATATCCTAAGAATGTATTTTTTTTACTAAAAACGACCACTGCAATCGCTTGTTGGTTTGGGTGTCTTACATTTAATAATAAATAGTATTCTTCCTCTTTTTCAATTTTTAAAATAGGATGGAGGCTTGCTTTTTTATCTTTGGCTGAAATGATTTGTTCTACTATCGAGTCAGGAACAAATTGAACCAATGCCTTACGGCCAATACGAATAGTGTCTGTAAATTTGTTGATATTACTATCAGAAATGGTTAAGGGGAGTGCAGCAATACGGAATGCCTTATTGAAATCATTAATTTTTAATGGGGTGTTCCCTGTAAAATCGGTTTTTTGTTCACCACAGGAAAACAAGAATCCAACACAAAAAATAAAGTACCATTTACGCATGTAGTAAATTTTCACTAAAATAGGCTTTCAATCTGAGTTCCACAAGGGTTTTATGATTAAATTTACAATATACTATGCATAATAAATCGCTTGATACTTTAAATGAATCAGTCCCCGTTCAAAATAAACGAGGTTGGCGCAAACTTCTTGCGTTTATAGGGCCTGCCTATTTGGTGAGCGTGGGATATATGGATCCAGGAAATTGGGCTACCGATTTACAAGGCGGTGCTGCTTTTGGATACCAATTGATTTGGATACTACTGCTTAGTAATTTCATGGCAATACTTTTACAAAGTTTAAGTGCGCGCCTTGGTATTGTAAGGCGTTTAGATTTAGCACAGGCCAATCGAGAGACCTATCCACCACTTGTCAATTTTGCATTATACATTTTAGCCGAATTAGCCATCGCTGCTACTGATTTAGCCGAGGTATTGGGAATGGCGATTGGTATTAAATTACTTACAGGTATTCCTTTAATGTATGGTACTTGTATCACGGTATTTGATACATTTCTATTTCTATTTTTGCAACGATATGGGATTCGTAAAATGGAGGCATTTATTATTTTATTAGTGGCTACGATTGGTTTTAGTTTTTTTATACAATTATTTATAGCCAAGCCTGATTTATCTCAAGCCATTGTTGGATTTATTCCTAGTCGTTTATCACCAGAAGCATTATACATCGCAGTAGGTATTATTGGTGCTACAGTGATGCCTCATAATTTATACCTGCATTCGGCATTGGTACAAACTCGAAAAATTGATCGAAATCCAAAAGGAATTCGAAAATCTATTTTATATAATTTTATTGATAGTGTAGTGGCATTGAATTTGGCTTTTTTTGTAAACGCCGCCATTTTAATTTTAGCCGCATCCACATTTTTTTATACAGGGCATCATGGGGTGGCAAGAATTGAGGAAGCACATTCTTTATTAGCGCCTTTATTAGGGTCTAAACTTGCTCCCATTTTATTTGCCATTGCATTAATTGCAGCTGGGCAAAGCTCTACTGTAACAGGAACCCTAGCTGGCCAAATTGTGATGGAGGGCTATTTGAAGTTAAGATTGAACCCTTGGATGAGAAGGTTATTGACAAGGTTAGTAGCCATTGTTCCAGCATTATTGGTGATTGGTATCATGGGAGAAGCGAGGGTCGATGCCTTATTGGTTTTAAGTCAGGTCATCTTAAGTTTACAGTTGGGATTTGCCGTCATTCCATTAATCCATTTTGTGAGTGATAAAAAAACAATGGGTGAATTTGCAATTGGATTTAAAATAAAAATATTATCCTGGTTAGTGGCAGCAATATTAGTATATCTTAATAGTCATTTGGTTATTGATTTTTTGGTTTCATTTTTTCAAGATTCTAATATTTTAATTTTTAAAATATTTTTTTTATTATTAGTAGTTGGCTTTATAGGATTGCTACTATTTATTACATTTTATCCACTCTTTTTAAAACAACATCATAAAGTAGAAAACGATTTTCATGGATCACCTATTGAATTAGATTGGTCGCATGAAGCACCAGTAAACCGGATTGCCATTGCTGTTGATTTTTCGGCTACAGATGCCAAGTTGATAAAAAAAGCGGTGCAACAGGCACATCCAATTGGACAGCAGGAGCGTTCGCATCAAGATTTGGAATTTATTTTTATACATATTGTGGAAAGCGTTACAGCCCATTATTTACAAGATGCGAGTGATGATGCTGAAACAAGAAAGGATCAAGAAAGATTAGATAGTTATGCAAAAGCATTAGAAGCGAAGGGATACAAGGTTAGGACTTGTTTAGGGTATCAAAATAGGGTAAAGGAGATTGTTCGAATTGTACATTTATATGATGCGCAATTAATAGTAATGGGAGGACATCGTCACCAAGGTTGGAAGGATTATATATTTGGTGAAACTATTGAATCGGTAAGGCATAAAGTGAGTATCCCAGTATTAATCGTAAATCATTAATAAGTAGGGGTGCTTTTTCGTCTAATAATACCTTAATTTAAGGCTAGTTTTTGTACATTTGCACATTAAATTTCAAATAATATGGGACAAAAAATTAAAGTAGCTAATCCAGTCGTTGAATTGGATGGAGACGAAATGACAAGAATCATTTGGAAGTTCATTAAGGATAAATTAATCCTTCCTTATTTAGAGATTGATATTAAGTATTATGATCTAGGTATGGAATATCGTGACGAAACTAATGATCAAGTAACCATTGATGCGGCCAATGCAATTAAGCAATATGGTGTTGGTATCAAGTGTGCTACTATAACGCCAGATGAGCAAAGAGTAGAAGAGTTTAAATTAAAGCAAATGTGGAAAAGCCCGAATGGGACTATCCGTAATATATTAGATGGAACTGTTTTTAGAGAACCTATTGTTTGTAGTAATGTACCTCGTTTAGTACCTAATTGGACAGCGCCTATTTGTATTGGTCGTCATGCTTTTGGAGATCAATATCGTGCTACTGATTTCGTGACGAAGGGAAAAGGTAAATTGACCATTAAGTTTGAAGGTGAAGATGGTACAAAACAAGAATTTGAAGTATTTAACTTTAAAGGGGATGGCGTTGCGATGGCCATGTATAATACAGATGAAAGTATTTATGGTTTTGCCCGTGCTTGTTTTAATCAAGCCTTAGCAAAAAAATGGCCAATATACTTATCTACTAAAAACACCATTTTGAAAAAATATGATGGAAGATTTAAAGATATTTTTGAGGAAGTGTATCAAAATGAATTTAAAGCAAAATATGTCGAAGCGGGTATTACTTATGAGCATCGTTTAATTGATGACATGGTGGCAAGTGCATTAAAATGGAATGGTAATTTTGTATGGGCTTGTAAAAATTATGATGGGGATGTGCAATCTGACACAGTAGCACAAGGTTTTGGATCCTTAGGATTAATGACTTCTACCTTAATTACACCCGATGGTAAAGTAATGGAAGCAGAAGCTGCACATGGTACTGTAACACGCCATTATCGTGAACACCAAAAAGGAAATCGAACTTCTACAAATCCAATTGCCTCAATTTTTGCATGGACAAGAGGATTAGAATTTAGAGGTCAGTTAGATAACAACCAAGAATTGATTCACTTTAGTAAAGCATTAGAAGCTGTATGTGTTGAAACAGTAGAGTCGGGTATTATGACTAAGGATTTAGCCGTTTGTGTACATGGAAATAAAGTTAAACATGGCGATCATTATGTTTATACAGAAGAATTTTTAGATGCTTTGGATGCAAATCTGCAAAAGAAACTTGCGAAATAAAAAAAATCCCCCCGAATAAACGGGGGGATTTTTTTTATTAAAACTTTATCTAAGTTTATTTCTTCTTTTTCATCTCAGAACATTTTCCGTCTTTCATGCACTCTTTATTACATACATGTTTTGTTGTCGAAGGGGCTTCTTCTTTTTTGCAAGAAGTACAAGCTTTTTTACCGTCGCATTTATCTTTGCATTTACATCCTGCTCCACAATTGGCGATAGCTGTATTAAATGAAAGTGTTAACATAACCGCGAATAAAAAAATGGATAGTTTTTTCATAATTAAATATTGTGTAGGTGATTTAAAATTGATTTTATTTATATAAATATATGAATTTTTAATTAATTGTTATTGTATTACTTCTAAAATAGGTTTTCCAATAGAGCCGCTTGGCATTTGGATGCCTAGCAAAGTGCTAATGGTAGGGGCTATGTCGGTCATATAGTTGACGCTATTGACAGCTCCTTTTTTAATGCCATTCCCGTAAAATAATAGGGGAATATGAGCGTCATAATTATAAAACACACCATGACCAGTTCCTGTATTGCCTCCACCTACATAGCCTGATTTGGTAATGAAAACTAAATCACCACTTCTTTGAGGGGTGTATCCATTTACGATGCGTTCTCTAATATTTTGAGGTAAGGGTGCAAAAGCAGCTTTACGGGAATCAACTACTTGTAGGATATTGCTTTTAGCTTCTAAATAACTTGTAATGATGCTGGTTAATTTCTCTTGATTTACTTGTAAGCTGTCCATTAAATTATGGTTAAAGTAAATGTTAAATTCATTGACAGCGCTAATTACTTTGGGATTGATTCCTTTGGACGATAATAATTTAGCTAATTCCACTCTAACACCATCATCGCTTATCACACCAGCTGGCAAATGATGTTTTTGCATAAAGCCTGGAACATTGGCTACTGCATGATCTGCTGTCAAAAATACAGTGTAATTATTTTTACCTACTTGTTTGTCTAACAAAGTAAAAAACTGAGCAAGTAATTCATCTAATTTAACATAGCCATCAAGTGTTTCCCAAGAATTAGGACCAAAGGAATGCCCAATATAGTCGGGTGATGAAAAACTTACTGCTAATAAATCGGTAATATCGTCAAGCCCCATTTTTTCATTGATTAAAGTTTGGCTTGCAACATCCAATACTAAATTATTGCCATAAGGCGTCGTTGCAATTTTACCATAATCTTTACCAATAAAGCCAGACAAATTATAAGGCAACCCTTTCAATTCTTTTCCAAAAGGAGCCGACTCGTAATCATTTTGATCGGCATCGCAATTGGCTTCATATACCGAATTTGGCAAACTTAGGTTCCAACCTAATTTATAAAAACTGTCTACTATATGAGCGTTATTATAATTCGTTAACCAAGTAGGAAGTGCCTTCCCATAATAAGTGGAACTAATAAAGCTTCCTGTTTTACTATCATACCAAAATGCGCCATCTGCACTATGCCCTGCGGGTATGATTGCACCACGATCCTTAATGGAGATACCATATACCTTACTTTTAAAATTAGTGGCTAATTTAAGCTCGTCGCCTAATGTAGTGGTCCAAACATTTAATGGACTCATTTTTCCTGCACCACTATTTTCAATACCTACTGATTGAACGGAAGCATCTTCCACACAATAGACCATTTTTTGTTGAACATTATCGTACCAATTATTTCCAGTAATTCCATGAATGGAAGGAGGAGCACCTGTATAAACTGCTGTATGTCCGCAGGCAGTCACAGTAGGTAGATAAGGAATCAGGTTATTATTGCAAGAAGCACCTTCATTCACAAAACGTAAAAAGCCATTTTGAGATTTAAAAAAGGGCTTAAATTTATTGACATAGTCCCAACGCATTTGGTCCACTACAATCCCTACTACTAATTTCGGCTTTGATTGTGCCGTTTTTACTGCAACTGTTTTTTGAGCACTTATTTGTATTGAAATCAAACTCAAAATTAAAAAAGAAGTAAATCGCATAAAATCATGTTTAATGTAGCTGCAAATTACAGCTATTTATTAGTGTTTTAAACCTAAAATTTGATTAAATTTGCTCAAATTAATCATCCGTTATGGCAGATATTTTTGAAAGACTCATTAAAAATTATGGTCCTATTGGGCAACACCGTGAAAGAGCGCATGGGTATTTTGCATTTCCTAAGTTAGAAGGTGAAATTGGATCTAAAATGAAGTTCAGGGGTCAGGAAATGATTGTATGGAGTTTGAATAATTATTTGGGACTAGCGAATCATCCCGAAGTGAGAAAAGCGGATGCGGATGCAAGTGCAAAATATGGTTTGGCTTTGCCCATGGGAGCTAGAATGATGAGTGGAAACAGTGATTTGCATGAACAACTAGAAGCAGAATTAGCTCAGTTTGAAAATAAGGAGGATGCCATATTAATGAATTATGGTTATCAAGGTATCATGAGTGCAATAGATGCCATTTGTGGCCGTCACGATGTGGTAGTATACGATGCGGAATGTCATGCTTGTATTATTGATGGATTAAGAATGTTAGCTGGTCATCGTTTTGTATTTAAGCATAATGATATTGAAGATTGCGAAAAACAATTGCATCGTGCGCAGGCTTTAATAGACAAGCAACAATCAGGAGGAATATTAGTGATTACCGAAGGGGTTTTTGGAATGGCAGGTGATCAAGGTAAATTGAAAGAAATTGTGAATTTGAAATCCAAGTTCTCATTTAGAATGCTGGTAGATGATGCTCACGGCTTTGGTACTTTAGGCAAAACTGGATCTGGTGCAGGAGAGGAACAAAATTGTCAGGATGGAATTGATTTATACTTTTCTACTTTTGCAAAAAGTATGGCATCCATTGGCGCTTTTATGGCCGGTCCTAAAACCATCATAGATTATATTAGATATAATATTCGTTCTCAAATATTTGCTAAAAGTTTACCAATGCCTTTTGTAGTTGGTAATTTAAAGCGATTGGAATTACTACGTACGCAGCCTATTTTGAAAGAAAATTTGTGGAAAAATGCCTTGGCTTTACAAAAGGGTTTAAAAGAAAGAGGCTTTGATATTGGTAAAACAGATTCAGTAGTGACGCCTGTTTATATGAAAGGTGGCGTAGAGGAAGCCACGCTGATGGTGATGGACCTTAGGGAAAATTATAAAATATTTTGTTCGATTGTCGTATATCCCGTAATACCTAAAGGACATATTATTTACAGGTTAATTCCAACTGCCGAACATACCCAAGAGGAGATTGACTTAACATTAAAAGCATTTAGTGAAACAAAAGCAAAATTAGATGCGGGGGCTTATAAGTCGGAAGAAATTCCAGATATGGCAAATAAATAAATTAAAGTAAATCCAATTGATTTTGCTCTTTCTTAAGAACTTCAATACTTACATTAAGTTCAAATCCAATCAATAAGATGAGCGCATTGAGATACACTAAAGTCATTACGACTAAAACGGTACCAATGGAACCATATATTTTATTATAGCTACTAAAATTATTGACCCAATAAGAAAATCCTAAGGTAGTAGCAAGCATTAAGAGGGTAGATAATATGGCTCCAGGGGACCATAAAGACCATCTTTCTTTGATGTGCGGTGCAAATTTATAAATGAATGCATTGCCAAAGAATAGCAATAAAACAATGATGCCCCATCTTAATAGATTCCAATAAGGGATAATTGTTTTACGCTTTATTTCAAAAACATCTCTTAATAAAGTGGTAAGCTGATCTTGACCAATCAATACTAATAAGCTCGCGAATACCAATAGAATTAATATTAATGTAAGTCGTATAGCTCTCCAGCGTTGGTGTAAAAAAAAGGGCTTGTGCTCCATATAAGATTTATCAAAACTTCGAATGATCCCTGTCATTGCATTGGAGGCGTAAAAAAGTAATAATAAAAAACCAAATGAAAATACACCCACATGTTGACTAAGTAAATCATTGATGATATCTAATAAAAAACGATAGGTGCTTGAATTGGGTGAAATGTCTTTAAAAATGGAGAGGATTTGTTTTTTTATTTTTAATGTCTTAGGGAAGTAGGGGATGATTGAAAATAAAAATAAAAAAGAAGCAGGTAAAGCCATTATTAAATTAAAGGAAATGGCGGAGGCGCGATCATATAAACCAACTGTGTTTAATTGATTAAATAAAAACTTAATCACCTGGTACAAATTCACTTGTTGAAATCCAGGTATATGGATCAACTTTGCTTTTTGTTTTAAAAACAAAAGCAGGGGTTGAATTAACTTATATAGGAGTTTTAATATTTTATTCAATGTGGTGAGTTGTGTTTAATCTGCCTTTGATTTTTTATTGGCTTGATATTCATCTAATTTTTTCTGGTATTCTTTTGCATATTTATTATGTTCCTCATAGGTTTTGCTAAAGTGGTGGTATCCACTAAAATCGGCTTTTGCTACAAAGTAAAAATATTCCGTATTGGGTGCATTTAAGACTAAGTCAATAGTTTTGGGCGAGGGGGTACAAATAGGGCCAGGAGGTAACCCTACTTTTTTATATGTATTGTAGGGTGAGGGATTAGATAAGTATTTTTCATAAATACGTGTTAATGTAAAATCCTTCATTGCATATTTAATGGTAGGGCATGCTTGTAAAGGCATATTCTTTTTTAATCTGTTTTGATAAACACTAGCTATTAAAATTTTATCTGAATCGTTATTGGTTTCCTCCTCCACAATGGAGGCAAGGGTGTAAACTTGTTGCGGTGTCATTCCAATTTGAGTAGCCTTTTTGATTCTGTTTTGCTGAAGCCAAAATTGGGATTGCGCCTCTTTCATCTTTAATAATAATTTAGAGATGGAAGTGCTCCAGTAAAACTCGTAAGTATTAGGAATAAATAAAGTTAGTAATTGAGTCGTGTCAATATCAAAACGAGCCAATGAATCATTGCTATTAAAAAATAAAGCAGCTTGGGAACTATCCGTTGTGAAAGTGGTGGCTATTAATTTTGATAACTCTGCTCTTGTTCTAACTTTATTCAATATAAATTTAACGATGGGTTGTTGGTTATTTCGAAGCATTCGTAAAATGGAAAACAAGTTGCTGTTCTTTTTAACTAAAAATTGACCCGATTTTGTTTTATGCTCAATATCAAAAAGAGGTGCGAATAAAGTAAAGCTATATTTTTCTCTAATAATATGATGTGCAACTAAACTATCCCCTAAGTCGTTTATAGTCATTGTTCCTTTGTCATATTTGAAACTCGCTTGGGGTTCTGCAAATGAAGTTGATTTTATAAATAAAGTATATACCTCATATACCAATACAATGATCAAAATGAAAGAAATCAGTTTTTTCATAATGCGCTTCCTTTTAATGCATAAAGGTGAAAAGTCCTTTGTTGGATAAAGTTAAGTTTTGTCTTCCAAAAACTAAAAATCCTTCCCCAAATTGGAGAAGGATTTTTATATAAATGAGTTTAAAGATATTATTTAGCTTTTGCAGGGGCTGCTGTCGGTGTTGTATTAGCCGGAGCAGTAGTCGCTGGTGCTGCTTTCATTGGCGTGGTCAACGGTGCGGTGGTAGAAGTATTTACTTTTTGTAACAAGCCTCTATCTGAATCTGTTGAACCTGATCTTAAAAAAACTGTAGAAGTCATTGCTAAAATGGCAATTAAGGCTGCAAAAATCCAAGTTCCTTTTTCAAGAACATCGGTAGTTTGCTTCACCCCCATGAAATTATTAGATAAGCCGCCTACATTTGCATTTAGTCCACCCCCTTTAGGGTTTTGAATTAATACCATAAATCCTAGGCCTACACAGGCTGCGATAATCAATATCAAGAATAGAGTAATCATTTTCGTTGTTTTAGTTGTTCGATTCGAGACGCAAAATAAACGGATTTTTCAGGAAAAATAAAACTTAATTTTGAATATAGGGCAATTGCCTTGCGTGGTTGGCCTTGTTTCTCCCATATTTCAGCCATGGCTTCGGTAACCACCTCCTCCATTATATTGGCTTTTTCTGCAATGGCATTGATTGCTTTTTCCTGCGCTTCACCTATTTCACTGACAACTGGCGTTCCTTCCTTGTCCTTCAAAACTTTTAGCCAAGCCGTAAAACTGCGTAATTGTTGGGTAAATTTATCCTGCGGTAGCTTAGATAGGTCAATTTCAATACCCTGGGCAGCAAAATAATCCTTTTGTAGGGGTGTAAGCTCCATTTCATAAGCAACGGTGTCTAAAACGACAGGTTCCTTAAATTGAGCTAATTGATCCGATATAAGGGAACTAAGTTTCTCTTCTATTGGAGCCGAAATTGAATCTTGCTCTGCAGAATGAAGCCAGTGATGTAGCTGCAAGGTCGAGGGAAAAAAAGAAGTTGTTTTTTGCAATTGGGATAAAAGCAAGGGCGAACCTTCCATATCATATTTTTTTGCCAATAAAAATTGTAAGCTAGGGCTATAGGGATGTTGGTCCACCCAATGTTCCAATTCATTGGTTTCAATGACATCCAAATTAGGATGTCCTGTCCAATTTAGTAAAATATGATTAATTAAGGCAGGTGTCATGTTTTACCAGTTTGAAAAAATTTGATTAAAAATATCATCCGTAATATTTCTTAAAATATCACTCATCAATTGACCTTCCGCTTGGTTTAAAGTTAAATTAGCTGAGAAGTCAAAGTTGCGCGTTACATCAAACTCTTGTTCTTTATTATCTAATGTCTTTTTTAAAATTACATGTACCGTTACAGTAAGACGATTGGTGCTGGCTTGTTGTGCACTCACACCTACCGTTTGAGATGGATCGTAATTTGTAATAGTGGCATAAATTTGATAATGCGCATCATCACTATTTGTTCTTGTTAATTTTGTTTGACTGATAATTTTTTGAAGTAATTTATCGGTCAGTTGTGGTGCTAGTTGTGGGTTGACATACCTTGCCTTATTTTCAATAAATCCTATTTTGATGGTTTTGACATTCTCTGGAATGATCGCATCTTTAAAACTATATACGCCACAACTTGTCAATGTGATACTTGTAAAAATAAGTATCGCCATTCCATGAAGACATTGCTTTTGAAAGCAATGAACGAATGAGGGTATTTTAAAATTATTCTTCAATGTCGTATTCTTTAATTTTTCGATATAAGGTTCTTTCACTAATGCCTAAGTCGGTAGAAGCATCTTTGCGTCGGCCTCGGTGCTTTTTTAATGCCTTTAAAATTAGTTCTTTTTCCTTATCCATGATGTTAAGAGATTCATCTACCTCATAATGACTTTGTAATTCATTGTCAATGATCACGGGTTGTTGGTTGGTGTGAGGCACTTGTACCGATGTGTGATGAATAAGGGAGCCGCTTGATGCAGCTATAGGGGATAGGTCTTCCTTTAAATCATTCAAGATACTTTCTCTATTAAAATGCGCATTTTGACCTCCCAGGGAAGGATTTTGTAAAATTTCAACAAACATTTTTTTAAGTTCATTCACATCTTTTTTCATGTCAAAAAATAGTTTGTACAAAATTTCTCGTTCATTGGCAAACTCTCCAACGGGAGTATTACCAGTGAGCATAGGCATATTGTTGACATGTGGGGTTGGTAAAAATCCGGCCAATATTTGAGCATTGATGGATTCGGTTTTACTTAAAACAGAAATTTGTTCTGCAATATTTTTTAATTCACGCACATTTCCAGGCCAAGGGTATTGAGCAAGTAAAGTCCTCGCTTCTTCTTCTAAAAAGATGGGTTTTGTTTTGTACTTATCTGAAAAGTCAACAACAAATTTTCGAAATAATAAAGGGATATCTTCTTTTCGATCTCTTAAAGAAGGGACACGGATTGGAACAGTATTCAAACGATAATATAAGTCCTCTCTAAATCTTCCTTTTTGTGTGAACTCCAACAATTCTCTGTTGGTTGCTGCAATCACGCGCACATCTGATTTTTGAACTTTAGAAGATCCTACACGTATAAATTCACCTGTTTCTAATACACGTAATAATCTTGCTTGTGTGCCTAAAGGCAATTCTCCAATTTCATCTAAAAAAATAGTACCTCCACTTACTGTTTCAAAGTAGCCTTTTCGACTATCTACAGCACCAGTGAAGGATCCTTTTTCATGACCAAATAATTCGGAGTCGATCGTGCCTTCAGGAATAGCCCCGCAGTTAACAGCAATAAATGGATTGTGTTTTCGTGCAGATAAACTATGTATGATTTGCGAAAATACTTCCTTACCAACGCCACTTTCTCCTACAATCAGCACGGTTAAATCGGTTGCAGCCACTTGAGCAGCAGTATTTAATGCATGATTAAGGGTAGGAGTATTGCCTATAATGCTAAATCTATTTTTTAATGTTTGTAAGTCCATTTTAATTATTTTTTAGTTCGCCAAGCAAAGTGCCTTTGGTGAAATCATGTATCACTACTTCAACATAATCTCCTTTTTTCAAATTGTGTTTTAACTTAGGAAAGACCACCACTTTATTTTGACTGGTTCGGCCCATCCAATGCGTGCTACTTTTTTTACTATCCCCTTCAATTAACACTTCCACTATTTTGCCAACATCTCTTTTATTACTTTCGTTAGAGAGCGTCCATTGCACATCTACTATTTCTTGTAATCTTCTTTTTTTAATTTCTTCAGGAATGTCATCGGTGTATCTTTTTGCAGCAAGCGTGCCTGGCCTTTCAGAATAAAAATACATATAGCAATAATCATATTGTGCTGCTTGCATGATGCTTAAAGTATCTTGATGGTCCTCTTCTGTTTCAGTACAAAATCCTGCTATGATATCGGCGGAAATACTACAAGTGGGCATAATTTCTATAATGCGTGCCACTTTAGATAAATACCATTCTCGCGTATAAGTTCTGTTCATGAGTTGCAGCACGCGGGTACTTCCACTTTGAACGGGCAAATGAATGTATTTGCATATATTATCGTATTTCACCATCGTAAATAATACTTCATCTGTAATGTCTTTAGGATGAGAGGTGCTAAAACGAACCCTTAACGTAGGACTGATTAATGCTACATTTTCAAGGAGCATTGCAAAAGTGGTTGATGTATTTGTTTCTGGATTATTCCAGTAATAACTATCTACATTCTGACCCAAAAGGGTTACTTCTTTATACCCTTGTTCAAATAATTGTCGACATTCTGCTACAATTGAAAAAGCGTCTCTACTTCGTTCTCTACCTCTAGTAAATGGTACCACACAAAAGCTGCACATATTATTACAACCTCTTGTAATAGAAACAAAAGCACTTATACCATTGCTGTCTAAACGAACGGGTGCAATGTCTGCATAGGTTTCATCTCTACTTAATAAAACATTAACTGCTTTTTGACCGGTTCCAGCTTCCATAATTAAATCGGGGAGCGTTCTATAGGCATCAGGGCCCACAACAATATCCACCAACTTTTCTTCCTCTAATAATTTTGATTTTAATCGCTCTGCCATACAACCCAATACCCCAACTAATAGTCCCGGCTTTTCATGTTTTAATTTTCTAAATTCAGTGAGACGCTTGCGAACGGTTTGTTCTGCTTTTTCACGAATAGAACAGGTATTTAATAAGATAAGATCGGCCAATTCAATTTGTCGAGTACTTCCAAAGCCATTGTTTTCTAGGATTGAAGCAACGACTTCGCTGTCTGCAAAATTCATAGCGCAGCCATAACTTTCGATATAGAAATGTTTGGAAAAGGAATCCTTTTTCAAGGCACTTGCAAAAGCTTCCCCTTGTCTTGCTTCATCATGTTCCTTATTTTGCATCTGCAATATTTCCATTCCTTGGTTTTAAAGGACAAATTTAGTAAATATTTATATTATATGCCAACTTGTCATATAATATTAGCTAATTATTTGATAATTAAAGATTTATTATTGAAGTTTAAGGTCATTAAAGTTAATTTTTAGGAATGGTAAAAATTATATAGGCTTAGCAATCAATCATTTATTATCTATTGGTATATTTGGTAAAAGGGAGATCATGCGAAAAGGGTTATTATTCATATTGTTGTTAAGCATAGGTCATAGCATCATGGCTCAGGAGATTGCAGTCACGAAATTGCGAACTGAAACCGCCCGGACCATCCGTAAGGAATTTGATACGACTCGTTGGAATTGGAAGCAAGGAGGATTATACAATTTTAATTTATCACAAAGTTCATTGAGCAATTGGGCAGCAGGGGGAGATAATTTTAATATGGCTTTAAATACTTATTTCAATTATTATGTTTTTTTTAAAAAACCACACCAAAATTGGGATAATAATATAGATATCAATTTGGGTTTTATTGAGTCCACTAGTTTGGGCGGGCGCAAAAATGATGATCGTTTAGATTTGTTAAGTAAATATGGTTATCAAATTGATACTTCAGGTATGTGGTTTGTATCTGGTTTATTTAATTTTAGATCTCAATTTTTTGATGGATTTAGTTTTAGTGGTACCAAGTCCACTTTAACTTCTTCTTTTTTATCTCCCGCCTATATCATTTTATCTGCAGGGTTAGATTTTAAACCTTCTTCTCATTTTTCAATTTTCTTTTCTCCACTGACATCTAGAACCACTTTATTGTTAAATACGACTTTATCTAATTTGGGTAAGTATGGGGTTCCTGCAGGTTCAAAAATTTCAAAAGAGACAGGTACCTTTATTACAATCAATTATAATAATACCATAGCAACCAATGTCCTTTATAAAGGAAGGGCTGATTTATTTTCAAATTATAATCAAAAGCCAGAAAATATTAATTTGTACATGACCAATATGTTTAGTTTTAAAATTAATAAGTATTTTTCAGCCTCTTATAATTTAGATTTGATTTACGATGATAAGATTAAAATATTTGGGCCATTAAAAACTTCTCCTGGATTACAACTTAAGAGCGTCATCGGTATCGGCTACCAAAAAACACTTCAAGTAAAGAAGTCGTTAATTAAAACAAAATTATAAAAAAAAGTTAGGAGCTAAAATAATTAAGACTTTTTAGCAATGGCTTTAAGCGTGTGCTTAATTTTATTGGCCTTATGTGTTAAATCCTGATAGTCACTGCTGATAATGGTTACATGGCCCATCTTGCGACTAGGCTTTGTTTGTTTTTTCCCGTATAAGTGCACAAATACATTATCCATTTTAAGGACTTCGTCTAGTCCATCATATATCACATCGCCTGCATATCCATCGGCTCCAATAATATTAACGATTGCTGAAGGTAAAATTTCATTGGTATTACCAAGAGGGTAATCTAAAATGATACGCCATAACATATCATATTGACTACTGTAATTTGCTTCAATGGTATGATGACCGCTGTTGTGCACCCTTGGTGCAGTTTCATTGACCAATACTTCACCTTGTTTATCGATGAATAATTCAATTGCGAATAAACCAGGACTTTTTAAGTTAAGTACTACTTTGCGTGCAATGGCTTGTGCTTTCCAAAGTTGTTTTTCATCCAACTTGGCCGGGCTTAGTTGATAATCCAATAAATTATATACTGTATCAAATATCATTTCGGCTGGAGGATAAATAATCGTTTTACCTTCATTGTTCATTCCAACAATAAGTGCTATTTCTTTTTCGATAGCCACTTTTTTTTCTAAAACAGATGGGGCATTAAATCCTAATTCAATATCCGTTTCAGTATGAATCATTTGAACACCTTTTCCGTCATAACCGCCTTCCCCTAATTTATGAACAGCTGGTAAAAAGGGAAGGTGTTGTAGTAAATCTGATTGGTGTGCAGTAATATGAAATACCGAAGTGGGTATCTCATTATCTTTATAAAATTGCTTTTGAAGCACTTTGTTTTTTATAATTCTGATGGCAGCTGGAGTAGGATAAATTTTAACCCCTTCGTTTTCTAATTTTTCCAATGCATCCACATTTACAGATTCAATTTCAATAGTAAGGGCATCTAAATTTTTCCCAAATTGATACACGGTTTCAAAATCTTGAATGCTGCCTATGGTGAAATGGTGGCATAAATGTGCAGAGGGGCATTGTGCATCATTTTCTAATACAAAAGTAGTGACATCGTAGTTTGCTGCGGCTTGTAATAACATCCGACCCAACTGACCACCTCCTAATATTCCTACTTTCATTTATTTGTTTTTACAAAGATAAGGGGTCTTGATTAAGTTTTCATTTTGCATAGCGCCCAAAAGCAGTTAAATTTGTAAAGATTAATTAATGAGTATGATACCTGCGCCTATAATAAGTGTTAAAAATTTAGTGAAAAAATATGGCCAATTCACTGCGGTAAATGGGATTAGTTTTGAAGTGAACCGGGGTGAAATTTTTGGATTATTAGGTCCCAATGGGGCAGGGAAGTCAACCACTTTAGAAGTCATTGAAACCTTAAGGGAAAAAACCAGTGGGGAAGTTTGGGTGAATGGATTTAATATTGATGAATCTACCGAAGCGATTAAAAAAATAATTGGGGTACAATTACAAACAGCTGGATTTTATCCCAACTTAACATTGACCGAACTCATTCAATTGTTTGTAGGTTTATATCAAACCCAGGTGGATCCACAATCTTTATTAAAAAAAGTAAATTTAGAAGACAAGGCCAACGCAAAGTTTAAGCAATTAAGTGGTGGACAAAAGCAAAGATTTTCAATTGCTACCACTTTAATTAATCAACCTATCCTTGTTTTTTTAGATGAACCCACTACCGGATTAGATCCACAGGCGCGTCGAAACTTATGGGATTTAATTAAGGAGATTAGAGACAATGGGACAACCGTAATCATTACTACGCATTATATGGATGAAGCGGAAGTACTCTGCGATAGGGTAGCCATTATTGATAGTGGTGAAATTATTGCCATCAACTCACCTAATGCATTAATTGATGAATTAGTGGCATCAGGATTTGAAAAAGTAAAGGAAGTAAAAAAAGCAAATTTAGAAGATGTGTTTATACATCGCACTGGAAAAGCTTGGAGAGAGGATTAATTTTTAATTTAAATATATAATCAAAATGTCAGACCCACGTTATCCCATTGGAAAATATGAACCAATGCCATTTTCAGAGGCCACCAAAAATCAATGGATTCATGAATTAAAAGTGGCCCCTACGAATATTGAAATAGCAATACAACATTTAGATAAAGTTCAGTTGGATACACCTTACAGAGAAGGGGGTTGGACTGTTCAACAACTTATCCATCATGTTGCGGATAGTCACATGAATGCATTCATTCGTTTTAAATTAGCACTCACCGAGGAAACACCACCAATAAAGCCCTATAATCAAGATGCATGGGTGAATACTGCAGATGTACTTAATACACCCATTAATTATTCGACCACCATTTTACATGCTTTACATGAAAGATGGGTAAACCTAGCTACCTCTATGACGGATGAGCAATGGCAAAGAACTTTGTTTCATCCAGAGCGAAATGTGAATCTGACTTTATGGGATATGTTATGCATCTATTCTTGGCATGGCAAACATCATATTGCACATATTAAAGCATTATGTGAGCAAAAAGCTTGGTAAAAATTAAAAGATAGTTCTATCCACTTCGGCAACTAAAAATACGCTTCCCATCACTAAGATTAAATCATGGGAGGTCGCTTTTTCTAATGCATTTTTTATAGCTAAGTTAACATTAGTAAAGGAGGCTCCTTTAAGTTGATGTTGATTGGCTTTAGCAATGAGTTCGTTCACAGGCAATGCTCTAGGAATATGAGATTGTGTAAAATAATAGCAGGCATTGGATGGTAGCAATGCTAATACGGCGTCTACATCCTTGTCCTTCACCATTCCAGTGACAATATGTAATTGTTTGTAATCAATCGTTTCTAATTGTTCCAACAACGCATGAATGCCATGTTCATTATGAGCCACATCCAATACAACATGTGGATTTTTATGCAGACATTCCCATCGACCCATTAAACCAGTTGTATTTTTAATGGATTGTAAAGCTTCAAAAATACTAGCTGCATTTAAATTCCAACCCATACTTGATAATAGTTGCGCCGCTACTAACACGCCTTTTAAATTTTTATATTGGTATTTACCTGGAAGGTCGCAAACAAATTTAAAAGTTTCGGTGAATAATGGACTTGATAGATATTGGAATTGAGGTTGATGAAATTCGAATTGTGCACTGTCCCAATTATTTTCAAATGAAGTAAGCGATAAAAAATCTTCAGCAAAATAAATGGGCGCCTGCAACTGCTTTGATTTATCTAAAAAGACATTTTTTGATTCTAGGATGGTTTCGCAAATCACTACTGGAACTTCTTTCTTGATGATGCCCGCTTTTTCCTGTGCAATTTGGGTAAGGTTGTCACCCAATAGTGCCATATGGTCCCAGCCAATATTAGTTATAATACTTAGTATGGGCTGTATTACATTAGTACTGTCTAAACGACCTCCTAAACCTGTTTCAATGATCGCTATATCCACATTTTCCTTTGCAAAATAATCAAATGCCATGCCCACAGTAATTTCAAAAAAACTTGGTTCTGCTTTTTCGATAAATGGTTTCATTTTATTTGTAAAAGAAATGACAAATTCCTTTGAACACATTTCGCCATTCACTTTAATGCGTTCTCTAAAATCATAAAGGTGCGGAGAAGTGTATAAGCCTGTTTTGTATCCCGCTTTTTGTAATATAGCAGCCAATATATGACTTGTGGAACCTTTTCCATTTGTGCCAGCCACATGAATGGTTTTAAATTTTTGTTGGGGTTGATCTAAAAAATCACAAATTGCAATGGTGTTATGTAAATCCGCTTTAATCGCGGCCGCTCCAATTCTACTAAATAAAGGTAAGCGACTGTATAAATAGTCAATGGTGTCTTGGTAGGACATGGAGGTTGAAAATTTTATTGGTTTTCAAACTTAAACTTAACGGTCACATTCGAACTGTGATCGGAAGTATTAAAACTAATCTTGGTAAGGTATTCTACAATGGCTCTTTTATATTTACTCTCATTGGATGAGGAGCCTTTTACAATTTGTACAAAACGTCCAACTCCTAAAGGGTTCACTTCAATCTCAGCATAAATAGTAGCTGGTTCAACATCTCCATTAAACATATAGGCTTTTGTTACACGACGATCTCCTTTAGTTACAAAAGGACCTCCTTCACCAGTATAACTTTTTCCATTGATGCTTCCACCGGCTACCCCTTGATCACCTTTGCCACCTGCAATTCCTTGGTCTTTTACATCGTTATAACTATCCTGATTGTTTCCACCTTTGCCATTGCCTCCAGCATATTTACCCATCAATGCTTTTGGTTTTAATGCACGTGGAAGGGGTGTTGATTTTAATTTATTTTTTGCATTTGATGTTTTAATGGCCTCGTCATTTGCGTCGGTTGAATTGGTATTTAATTTCAGAGCTTTAAGTGAGGAACTCGCTTTCACACTTTTTGAAGTACCTACTTCTGGACTAGGCGCTTCCTTACTTAAGGGTGCAATGTCTCCAGTACCTGTTGTGCTATTTCCTAAATTCACTTCCATATAAGTAGGTTCGGGCGGAAGAATAGTAGGAGGTGCTTGCTGCCAATGTAATAAAATAAACAAAAAGGAGAGCAGCACGCAAATAAGCGTCGTATAAATTCCTGCTTTTACATTTTTCTGTTGTTCAAAGTTCAATTGCATACAATAAAATTAATGTAAAAATACATCATAACCCAATCTGCAAAGGGTAGCTATGATAACGATTAAAAATACAGTACGAATAAATTGGTTTCCTTTTTGAATGGCCATTTTAGACCCTATGATTCCTCCTATGGCATTACAAAAGGCCATAGGTAGTGCAATGCCCCATAGGATGGATCCTTTCAAAATAAACAATAAGATAGATCCTAAGTTGGTCGCTAAATTTACCACTTTAGCATGTGCATTGGCTTGTAAAAAATCAAAACCTAAAAAACTAATAAAAGCAAGTACCAATAAACTGCCGGCACCCGGTCCGATAAAGCCATCATAAAAGCCTAGCGCTAAACATAAAAAGGCCCCTTTTTTATTGGAAAACGACAATTGTTTTTGTGCATTGCCCTGTCCCAAATTTTTTTTATTAAAAGTGTAAATAGCAATCAGCACTAATACAAAAAATATTATGGGTTTCATATATCTATTACTCACAATAGTCAAGCAATAGGACCCAGTAAAGGAAGCTACAAATGCAATACAAGTAAAAAGCAACATTCGACGAAGTGGAATTTTGACATTTTTAAGGTATTGTCTTGCGGCAAAAAAAGTACCAGTAAAGGACGGAATTTTAAGGGACCCAATTACGCGCGCGACCGATTCATTGGGAAGGAGGATCAAGCCTGCGGGCGTTTGAATTAATCCGCCTCCGCCCACAATAGCATCTACAAAACCTGCAACAAATGCAATGCAACAAAGTAATATCAAAGTGCTATCCATGCGGCTTAGTTGATGGCCAAGTATTGACGATAATACCTGATATAATAATCAAACCACTTATTGCTTGAAATAAAGTGAAAGTTTCGTTTAAAATAAATACGGCTTCAATGGAGCTTAATAATGGAATCAATGTTCCAAATAAGGCGGTCTTGCCCACGCCCAAACGGTGAATGGCACTATTCCATAAAAAGTAGGCGACAGTAGAATTTCCTATGCCAATATATAAAATGATCAATAAAAATGTATATGAAAAATGAATAGGTTGAATATAAGCCATTTCATAAAAGGAAAAAGGAAGCAATATGATAGCGCCAATTGCAAACAAGCATAATAAAAAACTATTAGGTGAAATGCCAGCTGGTTTTTTTTTCACAAACACATTATAGGATCCAAAACAAAATCCAGCAGCAACCATCCATAAATCACCTGTGGCAAATTTGAATTGTAAAATATTATGTACATCTCCTTTTGAAATTAAAAATACAATGCCCACTACACCTAATAAAATACCCGTTATATTTTTCCAATGTAATTTTTCGTTGACAACAAAGGCTGCCAAAACGGTTGCTACAATGGGATGAATAATGGATCCAATCAATGCCATGTTGATGGCTGTTGTATAATGGCCCGAAGTATAAATTAGTGTGTTGTAAACAGCAAAGCCCACTAATCCCATCAAAAAAAAGTAGGATTTGTGTTGTTTAAAAATAGGAAGTTCTTTAATAAAATTTTTATAAGCAAAAGGCAACATGGTGATGGTTGCTAAGGTCCATCTTAAAAAAGCCATGCTTATGGGACCTGCTAAGTGAATGGCATACCTTGAAACAATAAAATTACCTGACCAAATAAAGCTCGCAGTAATGGCTAGCAAGGCACCTATTTGATTTTGTTTATTGTAATGAATTTTCAATATCACATTTTTAATGATGAGCAAAGTGCTCGCTAAAATTACCTTTAATCCTTTCAATAGGAGGGTTATAATATCCAAATTTCAAATTTGGGAACTCTTCATGTATTAAATCCATCATTTGTTTAACCCCCATAATTTCACCCACTTCTGTGACGCCAATTTTTCCTAAATACCAATCTGGATCAATATTGAAATTACGCCATTGTATCATCTTTAAATCGGTATCAATTATTAATTGTCTTAATGCTTCGTATTCAGCAACACTATCGGTCATGCCTGGAAAAACAAAATAATTAATACTGGTCCACTTGCCTGCGGCTGACATTACTTTTAAACTTTCAACGATATCATTAAAGGTGTAGTTGTTAGGACGATAATAAGGATTATAAATTTCGGGTCTGGCCGAATTGGTGCTCACTCTCAAACTATCCAAACCTGCTTCCGCTAAAATTTTAACAGCAACGGGATTGGATCCATTGCTATTGATATTAATGCTCCCTTTTGGAGTATGTTTTCTGATTTCAATTATTGCTTCCTTAATTGTTTCCCACATTAATAAGGGTTCACCTTCGCAACCTTGACCAAAACTCACAATAGGGAAAGGGGCAGTCATTAAATGAGGTACAGTATATTCTACCACTTCCGCTGCGGTGGGTTTAAAACTTAATCTTTCTTGATTGGAAACAATTTCTTCTTCAATGGGTTGAAATGATATACAACCAATGCAGTTAGCATTACATGCAGGTGAAATTGGGATAGGGCATTCCCATCTACTCATTGCAAAATTGCGTGCAGCAGGACATTCATAAGTCATGCAACAATTTTCCATTAAATGTTGTACCAATCTATTTTCAGGATATGTTTTTAATAAATGTTCCGTACCCATTTCAATGGTAGCTTGATCATATCCTTCGCAGTCTTGTCTAATATCTTTTTCAATTCGGATAGCCGGCACATAGTTTTTTCCATCTAACCAACCTACTGCAGTATAACAAAACAAGGGCAAAGTAGGAGCGTCAGGTAAAGTTTCATAGGCAGCAATATACAAACCGGTGTGAGCTGGAGGAATAAAAGCAGCTACTGCCCAACCTTTCTCACAAATACGCATTTCGCCTGTTTCAACATCGATGCCAATACCACGACGGCCAGGTAGTTCATATAAATTACCTCCATTGGGTAATTCAATCCATTCATCTAAAGGAATTGGATAAGCGTCCCATCCAGCTCGACCTGATACGTATAAACTAGTGTCCTCAAAAATTTGACCTTCGCCATCAGAATATAAAATATAGGGAGATGAATTTAATGACATAGTTCAAAGGTATTAATAAGCATTTGTATTGAAAGGGTATGTGGATATATTATTGATGGGCTTGAATCTGTTCCTTACAAAAGGAATTGAATTCCTGTTCAATGGCCATAGTCACGGGCTCGTTAATTTGTTTTTGTATAAGATGGTTATTTTTAAAATCAATAGTGATATAATCGTCTTTGATCAACAAATTTTGGATGGCTTGCCAAGGGTAATATTTTTTTGGGAAGCTGTTGATGACAATGCCTGTAGGGTCAACGGCAATTTCGTAAGGAAATTTAACCTGTCTTTCAAATAGGGCTGCTATCAAAAAGATACCTGCAATGATTAATCCGTTTGGTTGCAAAAACCAACCCCAAGAGGCAAATAGTAAACCTAAGCGGTAATAGGGAGCGGTTCCATTTTTTCGTTGAAATAGACAAAAAATCCACCAACTTATACAGGAAGTCATGATGGCAAATATCAATGCAGGCCTAGGAAATAGACCTAAATAGATGGAGTAAGAGAAGGAAAGTGTTGAAATTAACAGCATAAATTGGCTAATTCGGTCCACATTTTTAAAATCTGGACTTTTGCAAACAATGATATAGTCAAAAAGGCGCATAATTAATTGGTTTCTATGTAGGTAAATTATGGGTGCAATTTAAGGGCATTTGTTTAACTTTGCAATATGAAGAAAATGCATGTTGTTTTATTAGTCCTCATTGCCATTGCTATAGTGGTACTGATTAGCTATACCGGAGATTTAAGTAGTTATGAGACAGTGGCTTCTGCAAAGCAAAAGCAAGGCAAATTTGTGAATTTAATTGTTAAAATAGATCATTCAGTGCCGGTGGATTATGACCCAGTGAAGGATCCTAATTTATTGCAGTTTCACGTGCAGGATAGTTTAGGAGGTAAAATTGGTGTTGTCTATCATAACACTATGCCAACCGACATGGTTAAGTCAGAGCGTTTGGTTTTAAAAGGACGTGTGCAAGGAGATCATTTTGAATGTTCTACCATTGTAATGAAATGCCCTTCTAAATACAAGGACAATCCTGATGCAATGAAGCAACAACCTGTTACCATTAGTAATTAATCTTTTTATACATTTTAATGAATACAACAACATTTATAGGGGAGCATTTACTTCCAGGTCAAATAGGTTATTTTTTAACTATACTTTCTTTTGTGGCTTCCTTAGTGGCCACTTTTGCATTTGCAAAAGCATTTTATTCGCAACAAATAGAAACAGAAACCCAATGGAATAAATTAGCAAAAACAGCATTTATTATTGAAGCAGTGGCTATTTTTTCTTGCTTCTTGGTTTTATTTTATATTATTTATCATCATTTATTTGAGTATAAATATGCTTATTCGCATAGCGATATGAGTATGCCCATTCAATATTTATTGAGTTGCTTTTGGGAAGGTCAAGAGGGTAGTTTTTTATTATGGAGTTTTTGGCATGCTGTGTTAGGGCTTATTGTGATGACACGCGCCAAAAAGTGGGGAAAAAATATTAATGGCGTCATGATGGTGCTCAACTTTACACAAGTTTGTTTGGCTACCATGATTGTTGGATTTTATATTCTTGATTTTAAATTAGGAAGCAGTCCGTTTACTTTACTAAGACATGAAATGCAATGGCCTATTTTATCTCGACCCGATTATTTACAATTCATTAAAGATGGCACTGGATTAAATACCACATTACAAAATTATTGGATGGTGATACATCCCCCTGTTTTGTTTTTAGGATTTGCATCTACCACCATTCCTTTTGCATTTGCAGTAGTAGGCTTATTGAAAAAAGAAAATAATTGGATGGATTCCGTATTGCCTTGGGCTACTTTTTCTGCAGGTATATTAGGATTGGGTATTATGATGGGTGCTGCTTGGGCATATGAAAGCTTAAACTTTGGCGGCTATTGGGCTTGGGATCCAGTTGAAAATGCTTCCTTGGTACCATGGTTGGTTTTAGTAGCAGGAATTCATACTTGCATCATCTATCGAAAAACAGGCACTAGCTTAAAAGCAACTTATTTATTTTTTGGTATCAGTTTTTTAATGGTACTATATTCCACTTTTTTAACTCGTAGTGGTATATTAGGAGATACATCGGTGCATGCTTTCACAGACTTAGGGATGAATGCTCAATTGTTGGGCTATTTATTAATTTTTGTCATTCCTTATTTTGTATTGTTTATTATCCGGTATAAAAATTTAAAAGAAACAGTCTCTGAAGATGAAATGAGTAGTAGGGAATTCTGGATGTTGGTAGGGTCAATGGTATTATTTTTATCTGGATTGGTGATAACTTCTATTACTTCAATACCAGTGGTTAATAAATTATTAGGAACTAAAATTGCACCTCCTGAGGATGCGGCTTTTGCACACAATCAGGTTCAAGTGTTTGTCGCCATTATCATAGGATTATTAACTGCAGTGGGTCAATATTTAAAGTTCAAAGAAACCCCAAGAGCTTATATTATTTCAAAATTAAAGATGCCCATTTTAATTACGATAGTCCTGACTAGCGTGATCTATATTTTTATAGGGGTAGCATATACAGAAAAAGGCATAGGATTTACAGGTGCCATTTATGTCGCAATATTTTCAGCAGTGTATGCGGTTGTCGCAAACTTATTTTATTGGCTTAGTATTTTAAATGGCAAATTAAAATCAGCTGCAGCTAGTATTGGGCATATCGGATTTGGCTTGGTTTTAGTAGGTATCTTAATTTCATCTTCTAATAAAACGGTACTTAGTTGGAATACAACAGGCATATCTCCTTTAAAAGAGGATAATTCTAAAAATAATCCGACAGGTAATCCAAGAGAAAATATTACTTTATTTGAAGGATTGGCAACGGATATGGGTAAGTATATGGTGACTTATCAAAGAGACACATTAGATGGATTAGATAAGCGATTTTTTGAACTTATGTTTAAGGAGAAAAATTCGGACCATCAATTTTTATTATATCCTGATGTTTTAAAGAATAATAAGATGGAGGGGTTCTCAGCAAATCCAGCAGCGAAGCATTATTGGAATAAAGATATTTTTGTGTATGTGACTTCTTTTCAAGACCATAGCGAATCAGATACGATCAGTTTTAAACCTCATCAGATTGCAATAGGAGATTCTATTTTTTACAGTAATGGTTATATTAAATTAGAAAAGGTTTTAATCAATCCTAATAAAAATGCCCCAGTAGGTAATAATGAATTGGTTTTACAATTAACAGTGACTTCAAAGGAAGGATTAAAATATGAAGCCACTCCAGGTATCTTATTACAAGGCATGACTTTGCAACAGGAGTTGGATACCGTAAAAGCGCAAAATTTAATATTGAGTTTTAATAAAGTGGTGGATCAGAAAAAAGGAGTATTAGAGATTGGTGTAAAGGAATCGGCTTCCTTAACTAATTTGATTACTTTAAAAGTGTATGAATTCCCATTTATTAATATTTTGTGGTTGGGTATCATTGTCATGACTATTGGTTTTATGATGTCTTCTTATGCTAGGTTTAAAAAGTTGAAAGCTTTATGATAAGCATGTTTAAATATGTTCTCATTATTTGTTTGGTAGGATTATGTCCTTTGATTAATTATGCGCAACAAAATACAGATATCATAAGGGTGGAAGCGTTTATTACACCCGAAGGGGATACCATTCCTCAATCTTGGTTGCCCACAGTTCAGGTAGGAGCGATTCAAACCAATCATTGGAAAAATTATTGGAAGGAATGGACAAGGCTTCGCAATGCTGTCTATGTCACTTATCCTTATGCCAAGTCGGCTAGTAAAGTAATTTCAGAAGTGAATGCGCAATTGGTGAATGTATCAGATGAATCGCAACGTAAACAAATTATTAAACTTCGAGAAAAGGAATTGAAAAAAGAATTTGCAGATAAAATCACACAATTATCAATTTACCAAGGAAAGGTCCTCATGAAATTGATTAATAGAGAGACGGGAAATAATTGTTATAATTTAATAAAGGAGTTTAAAGGTAGTTTTAGTGCTGGATTATGGCAAGCAGTTGCCTTTGTATTTGGAAGTAGCTTAAAGCAACAGTATGACCCTCTAGGGGATGATCAAGAAATTGAAAAAATTGTCAAAGAGGTTCAAAAGTTATATGGGTATAAAGGTTGATTTTAGATTGTAATTTAGATAGGTATTTGACGCCTATTTTTGTACCTTTGCCCGAATAGTGGCTACCTCATGAGTGAAGAAAAAAGTTTAAATTTTATTGAAGAAATCATAAGTAATGATTTAGCAGAAGGGAAATATAAGTCCATATTGACTCGATTTCCTCCTGAACCCAATGGTTATTTACATATTGGACATGCGAAAAGCATTTGCTTAAATTTTGGCTTGGCTAATCGATTTGGAGGTGCAACTAATTTACGATTTGATGATACCAATCCAGCAAAGGAGGAAGTGGAGTATGTGGATAGTATTAAAGCAGATGTGCAATGGTTAGGTTTTAATTGGATTAAGGAATGTTATGCCTCAGATTATTTTGAACAATTATATCAATATGCTATTCAACTTATAGAAAAGGGATTGGCCTATGTGGATGATAGTAGCGCCGAAGAAATTGCTTTACAAAAAGGGACTCCAATAACACCGGGAACTGGTAATGCTTTTAGAGATAGGACTATTGCAGAAAATTTATCATTATTTACTGAAATGAAGGAAGGGCGATTTGAGGACGGTGCAAAAGTGTTGCGTGCTAAAATTGATTTAGCAAGTCCTAATATGCATCTTCGTGATCCATTATTATATCGAATTAAAAGATCACATCATCATCGTACTGGTGATGTTTGGTGTATTTACCCCATGTATGATTTTGCACATGGACAAAGTGATGCAATAGAACAAATCACGCATTCCATTTGTACATTGGAATTTATACCACATCGTCCATTATATGATTGGGGTATTGAGCAATTGGGGTTATTTCCATCAAAACAATATGAATTCGCTCGATTAAATATGACTTATACCATCATGAGTAAGCGCAAGCTTTTGCAGTTGGTATCAGAGGGTCATGTGACAAGTTGGGATGACCCTAGGATGCCAACTATTAGTGGTATGCGTCGTCGTGGTTATACTCCGCATAGTATTCGTGATTTTTGTGATCGTATTGGTATTGCAAAGCGTGAAAATATTATTGATTTTAGTTTATTGGAATTTTGTGTTCGGGAGCACTTAAATAAAATTGCACAAAGGCGCATGGTGGTGACAGATCCTATCAAATTGATTATCACTAATTACGATAAAGGGGAGGAGATGCTTACTTCTGAAAATAATCCAGAGGATGTAGATGGAGGATTACGTGCTGTACCTTTTAGTAGTGAACTATGGATACAAAGGGATGATTTTATGGAAGAGCCAACTAAAAAATATTTCAGATTAGGGCCCGGATTAATGGTTCGATTAAAGAGCGCCTACATTATTAAATGTGATCGTTTTGAAAAAGATGCATCTGGCCAAGTTCAAACCATTCATGCAAGTTATTTTTCAGATAGCAAAAGTGGATCAGATACATCAGGTCTTCATGTTAAAGGGACACTGCATTGGGTGAGTGCAAAGCATGCAGTGCCAGTAGTGTTGAATGAATATGATCGGTTATTTAATGTAGAAGATGTAGCGAATGCCGAGGGCGATTTTAAAGATTATATTAATCCCAATTCATTAAATACGATTACAACTGCTTGGGCAGAGCCGGCTATATTAAATGATGCTCCAGAAATAAGGTTTCAGTTTTTAAGAAAAGGGTATTTTTATCAAGATACGACAAGTACAAAAACTAATTTGGTATTTAATAGAACGGTTACCTTAAAAGATGCTTGGGCAAAAGAGCAAAAAAAATAAAAACGCATGTTAACGCCGGAAAACTTTAAGGAGCATTGGGAAAAAAAGTTTCCGGATATTAGTTTAACACAGACCCATTTTTTATTGGCTGTCAGTGGAGGATTAGATAGTGTAGGATTAACCTATATGATGCATTTATTAGGTGCAAAATGTACCATTGCGCATGTCAATTTCCAATTAAGAGCAGCCGAAAGCACAAGAGATGAACAATTCGTCACCAATTTCGCAAATCGTTTACAAATTCCATTTAAAGTAAATCGTTTTGATACAGCGGCCTATGCGCAAAATTACAAGATGGGAATTCAGCAAGCCGCAAGGGAAATTAGGTATGCCTGGTTTGCACAGTTGATTCAAGAAATTAAATCGGATGAATCGGGAACCCCGAAAACAAATAAGGTAGTATTATTAACAGCGCATCATGCAGATGATCAAGTAGAAACTGTATTAATGCAATTATTTCGTGGGACAGGATTACACGGTTTAACTGGGATTCCAGAAACCCGTAATGAAGCGATTCAAATTTGCCGACCCTTATTAGGGTTCACTAAAAAACAAATTGAAAGTTTTGCAAAAGAATATTCATTAACCTATGTGGAGGATAGTTCAAACGAAAAAAATGATTATACAAGAAATTTAATTAGAAATAAATTAATTCCATCTATTCAAGAGGTTTATGAGCATGTGACGGAAAATGTATTAGATACGGTGGCTCGATTAAAAGAGGCAGAAGGGATTGTGAATGCTACCGTAAGTGCTTTTTGGAAAAAAGGTATGAGATGTCGTCATGGAATTGAAACTATTTCTATTCCACATTGGAAAAAAGTAAAGGAAAATCAAACCTATACATGGGGCTTTATTCAATCATATGGATTTAAGCCTTCGCAAATTTTGGAAGTGCATAAACTTTTAGATGCTCAAAATGGCGCATACATTGCATCTGCCACCCATCGATTTATAAAATACAATGAAACGATACAAATTGTTCCTAATATTTCTGATTCGGAACATTTGATGGTCTATGTTGGTGAAGGCGATCTGCAAACTAAAAATGGTTTGTTACATTTTGAAACCATAGAAGCGTCTATGATGGGAGAAATAAAAAAAGAATCGCATTATGCTTATTTAGATGCAGATAAATTAGATTGGCCATTATTATATAGGACATGGCAAGCATCAGATTATTTTTATCCATTAGGGCTTCGTAAAAAAAAGAAACTAAATCATTTTTTAGGAAGTTTAAAATTGAGCCCTGTTGTAAAACAAAGAGCTGGAATAATTACAATGGGAGATAAATTATTATGGGTAGTGGGCCAACGAATTGATGACCGATTTAAAATAACACCACAAACCAAAACGGTTCTTTTGATTACCTTGCTAGATAGATTTTAATCTGTTCAATAAAAGAGGACAGTACATTATAGTTTCCAATAAAATAACTTGTTACAATTAAAAAAATAACGCCATAAATGGAGCCCCATAAATGAGCGCTATGGTTGATGCCTCCTTGTCCATTTTTAGAGAGGTAAGCGGTTAATCCAAGATAAATCGGCCCAAATATAAATCCAGGGATAATTGGTGGAATAAAGAAAAATCCAATTTGCATTGTTGGTTGTAAAAAAATACCAACAAAAACAATCGCAGAGACTGCACCAGAAGCCCCTAAGCTTTGATAATTATATTGTTTGTAATGATTCAAATAAGTTGGAATCAAACAAACCACTAAGGAACTAATATAAAGTACAATATATAAAGTGCTACCAGAGGATCCAAATATCATTTTGAAGTATTGTTCGACATAATCCCCAAACATATAAAAGGAGAACATATTAAAAGCTAAATGAATGAAGTCGGCATGAATAAAACCGGAACTTATAAATCGGTACCATTCGTTATTTTGATGAACAGTATATGGATGAAATATTAATTTATCCATATAGGCTTCATTGTACATGGCAATAATTGAAATAGCGACCGTGAAAATAGTTATATATAAAGAGACGCTCATAAAGATGAATTAATCGTGGTGGTATTTTTCATTGGCTAAGATACTACAAGCCCTGTAAACTTGTTCTGCTAAAATAAGTCGAACCAGCATATGAGGAAAAACAAGTTCAGAAAGAGACCAAGTGAATTGAGCTCTTGCTTTGATTTCGCTAGAAACGCCATAAGCACCACCAATTAAAAATACAATTCGGTGAGCACTTTGATTGGCTTTTTGTTGAATAAGTTGAGCCAATGCTGGGGAGCTTAACATTTTGCCAGTTTCATCTAATAAAATGAGGACATCATTAGGTAATAATGCTTTTAAAATGGAGGAGGCTTCCTCTTTTTTTAATTGTAATGGGTCATTGCTTTTTGCAGGAGAAATTAAAAGCCAATCAACAGGGTAGTAGTGGCTAATGC
>Ga0194060_10000030_pt1 | contig 93370 bp, 77 predicted proteins | sample SepL225m_MetaG_FD_163427 | JGI IMG/M metagenome (GOLD analysis project Ga0194060, IMG submission 163427) | Anoxic zone freshwater microbial communities from boreal shield lake in IISD Experimental Lakes Area, Ontario, Canada - Sep2016-L222-5m | ecosystem: Environmental > Aquatic > Freshwater >... | reverse complement strand
AGTATTCCTGGATTGCCCGCACAACAGGGATAGGTTCTCCCTGATCCCGCTGCTGAAGCAGTGATGTCATGAATTCAAACGATAGAATAAGGGTTGTCGTAGGAATCAGGCACTATTAGTATGTCCCCAAAATGGTGATTAGTATGTCCCCAAAATGGTGAAAATGGTGCCAAAAATGATACTTGCGGGAATTTCTTGACCTCGCGTGCGGCGCTACCTACCATTCTTTGCAGTCAGGCAGGTGCTTGGCGAAAAAGTAAGCGTCAGGCGCTGTTCGGAATAATATTCCGGAAATCCCGTCATGACGCAGACAGTATGTTATGCAGAGGAAGATCGATGAAAAGATGGGACGCTGATAAAGCAAACGCATGGTACAGCAGCCAGCCATGGCTTGTTGGGTGCAACTTCATACCGAGTACTGCGATCAACCAGATGGAGATGTGGCAAAGCGAAACCTTTGACATTCCGACCATGGAAAGGGAGCTCGGCTGGGCGGCCGACATGGGCATGAACACGGTGCGAGTCTATCTGCATGATCTCGCATGGGATCTCGATGCGGCCGGTTTCAAATCCCGTCTGGATCTGTTTCTGCGTTTGGCCGCCAATCGTGGTATACGGCCGATCCTCGTGATCTTCGACGACTGTTGGAATGCAAACCCGAAGGCGGGAAGACAACCCGAGCCGATCCCCGGCGCACACAACTCCGGCTGGCTGCAGAGTCCGGGCACCGCCATCGTCAATGATCCCAGCGCCTGGCGAAGGTTGGAGCAATATGTTCAAGACGTTGTCGGAACGTTCCGGCACGATGATCGTGTCCTGCTGTGGGATCTATACAACGAACCCGGCAACAATCAGCAGGGGGAGCAGTCGCTGCCACTGCTCTGCAAAGTATTCGAATGGGCCAGGAAAGCCGAACCGTCGCAACCGCTTACTGCCGGTCTGTGGTTCGACAACACAATCCTGAACACGTTTCAAGTCGAAGCCTCGGATGTCATTACGTTCCACAATTACAACAACGCCAGCGATCTGAACGCACAGATTCGGAAGCTACGGTCATACGGGCGTCCGCTCATTTGCACGGAGTGGTTGCGTCGAGGGCACAGCGATGTCGCCTCATGTCTGCCGGTGTTCTGCCAGGAGGGTGTCGGTTGTTGCAATTGGGGATTGGTCAGCGGCAAAACCCAGACAATCTATCCTTGGGCCTGGGAAAAAGTGGCGGACACGCCTGGTCCCGCCGTTTGGTTTCACGACCTTCTCGAACAGGACGGCACACCCTGCGATCCCGAGGAAGTGCGGCTGTTTAAGAAACTGACGGAAGCAGGCCGGGCGTAACAAGCAGGTGCATGCGACGCTTTGCCGCGCACCTGACCTGTGACGTTCAGGTCAAGGAATGAAGATGATGAAAACAATTTCAATACCAAGAAGCCCAGACTACGGCTTCTAAAGTCGCCGAACCTGGCCGCTGACGTTCTGCATAAAGAATACGATGAAGATTCACGGCAGCATATCAATCGGCAATAAGAGTTATTTCAGAGGTGACATCATTGCGTGGCACCAGGTCTATCCGTTCTTTCTGATTCACATGCTGATGTTTGGGGGATCCGGGTTTCTGATGGCATACGTCCAAAACGGGCCCCCGGCATTCTTTCTCTTCCTGCACGGTGGCTTCGCAATTGCGATCTACACCGTATTTTACATAACCATCTTCGGCCGCGACGAAGTCAAGTGGATGTTCATTAATGCCGGCCTTGGGTTGTTGGGCATTTGGAGTCAGATCGACTGGATGCTCTCTCTGTTTGGCAAGCACATTGGCGACTATCCGCTGTATCGGCATGTTGTCCCGTTTCTGTATTATGTTCTTTACACATTCCTGCTCCGCAATGCTGTTCTTGACATCACGAACTGCCGAGAAGACGACAACAGGCAGAGAGTCGTGGACAACGCCTACATCATTGTCTCAGTGGCGGTATATGCCGTATCCTGCATATTGAGAAAGATGCACGCTTGGCCATGGGGTTGATGGTTCATGGAAATGGATATCGTGCCGTAAAGTGAGCACCGACGTTCGGCCAGACAAACAGATTGAATCGTTAAAGAGTTGCTAGTATTATTAATGGCGTCAGGAGATAAGTATGACCGCCACATTAGTAAAAGATAAAGCACACTGCCTGGTTGATCAAATGCCCGATAATTGCACTTGGGATGATTTGATTCATGAAATTTATGTGCGGGAGGCCATCGAGCAGGGGCTTGCCGATAGCAAATCGGGGCGCACCATGGAAGTCAGGGAAGTGCGCGCGCAGTACGGACTTCAGAAGTGAGCGTCCACTGGACGAAAACGGCTCAAGATCATTTGGCCGGCATCCACGGTTACGTTGCCCAGAATTCTCCGGAATACGCTCAACACATGGTGGATCGCTTGACGCGGAGGTCGGAGCAAATTGCAGCGTTCCCTCAATCAGGCAGAATCGTCCCAGAGTACCGGCTGGAGCAAATCCGCGAGGTGATTGAAGGCCCATACCGGATTATTTATCATATCAAAACTAACCAGATTGATGTCTTGGCTGTCGTTCATGGGGCCAGAAACATTCTAATTAATCAATAATTGCCGGTTTTTAGCACTTTCTACGTGTATGCGTTTCTGCAGACAGCTCAGTTCCTCACATATCCGGACGTGAGCCCAAAAACCTGAGGCCAGCGTAATTTTGGCATCAGCATTTTCGGGAGACACGGAATGAGTAGGAACTGCCCCGGGCGCGGAATGGCTTGTGATGGAAAGGCGGAAATAGTAATTATCAAGCCCATGAGTATTGAGTTGGAAAACCGATATGCCGACATTATCCGGCGGATTCATGAGGCTTGCGGGCGCGTGGGGCGTGATCCGGCCACGGTTCGCTTGATGGCGGTCTCGAAGACACTGCAACCGGATGACATTGCGGCGGTGGCGGCGTTGGGAATTGAGACCTTTGGCGAGAATCGTATCCAGGAAGCGCGGGGCAAGATTTCCTTGTGCCCGGGACGCCTGCATTGGCATTTGATCGGGCATCTTCAGTCGAACAAGGCCCGTGAGGCGGTCCGCCTGTTCGAGATGATTCATTCAGTGGATTCGCTGCGTATGTTGGAAACTCTGGATCGGGTGGCCGCCGAAGAGGGGTGTACGCTCCCTGTCTGTCTAGAGGTCAATGTGTCCGGTGAGCGGAGTAAATTCGGCATGTCGCCCGATGATCTGCCGGTGGCATTGGAGGCGGCCAACCGTCTGTTCAAGGTCAAGGTGGTTGGGTTGATGACCATTCCGCCCATTGCCGAGGATCCCGGTGAGGCGCGTCCCTTCTTCCGTGCGTTGCGTGACCTTCGCGACCGGATGCAGGCCGCGACCGGGTTGAATTTGCCGGAACTTTCCATGGGCATGTCACATGATTTTGAAATCGCGGTCGAAGAGGGCGCCACCTGGATTCGGGTAGGAACCCTGTTGTTCGGCCCCCGGAAACGGAAGGAGACGCATGAGCCCCTCGACGACTGATTGGGATGAAGAGGTTAAACCGGTGAAGCCCAAGCCCCAGCCTCCCGCGCCGTCGGCCGTCGGCTGCCTGATTGTCGCGAGCTTGAGCGTGGCGTTACTCTTTGCCATGGTCGTTTTGGGGATCCAGACCCGGGTCGGGTGTGAATTGGTGGCGAATTATCTTAAGAAGCAGACTGGGCTGGACTTGACCGTAGGTGGCGCCCGGTTGACGGCGCCCCTTGGTCTGATCCTGGTTGATGTTCAAACCAAGCCAAGCACGACTCCCCTGGGAAGCTTCAAGGCCCGGGAAATCGAGGTGGACTTCCGCTGGGGCGGAACGATGGACTTGACGCTTCGCGGGATGCGTCTGGAACTGGTGAAGATCGCTGATGGCTGGGTGCCGACTCCGTTCGTTAAACTTGGAGCCCTCTCGGATATTCGTGAGACCGCCGCTTTGTTTGCCGAGGACCCTGATGTGGTGAGTGTGGATGTAACCGATAGCACAATACTCTGGAGCGGTCCGGATGGCGAACGGTTGTCGTCCGTTGATGGCCTGAGTCTGAATATGCGTCCGGTGCGTCTTGGTGAGCGACGGCTGAAGGTATTCGACGTGGCGGCGAGGAGTGTGTATCGGTCGGGTGGAGTTAAAGGGCGCATTGTCCAGAGACTGTGGATCAGTGTGCCGGATAATCCGTATCTTGAGGTTGAGTACCGGGGGATATGGGAGGGGGATGAAGCTGGCGCCAAGGATTGGTGGTCCACCCCGCCCGGAACCGTAAAACGAGGAAGTGGACGATGAATATTGAACGCGTGAGGAAGTTGGCGAAAAAATTTGCACATCAGCGCATCCTGGTGGTGGGTGACCTGATGCTGGATAAATATATCCATGGTTCCGTGGAGCGCATCTCTCCGGAGGCGCCGGTGCCGGTGGTGCGGGTGGGCCGCGAGCGGCAGGTACCCGGCGGGGCCGCGAATGTGGCGAGCAATGTCTGCGCCTTTGGCGGCCAGGCGGTGATTGCCGGGGTGGTCGGAAACGATTTCGCCGGGCGTGACTTGCTGGCCCTGATGAGCGGACAGGGAATTTGCACCAGCGTTGTCAGGACAGTGAAAGGGATGCAGACCACTGTTAAGATGCGCATTTTGGCCGACCGGCAACAGGTGGTACGTGTGGATTGGGATAATGACCCCAAGTTTCCCGAGGCGGATGTGCAGGCCTTCTGTGAGCGGGTCTCAAAGGAGATCGCGTCTTGCGATGGGGTGGTGATAGAAGATTACAGTAAGGGAATTGTATGTCAGGACGTGATGGATGCGGTTCTGTCGGCCGCCAAGAAAAAAGGGATACCCGTCGGGTTGGATCCCAAGGATAACCTGAGTTTGACCATCAAGGGCATCACCTTGGCCACCCCGAACTACAAGGAGGCGCATGTGTGCGCCGGTCTATCATCCGCCAAGGCGCCACCGCCGGGCGATCCCCTGAATGACGTATCGTTGCGGAAAGCGGCCAAACTCCTTTTGAAGCTCTGGGAGCCGGAACAGTTACTGGTGACGCTGGGCGCGAATGGAATGTATATGGTTTCCCGGAAATCTTCACCGCGGGTCATCCCGACGCGAGCCCGTGAAGTCTATGATGTCAGTGGCGCCGGGGATACGGTCATTGCCACCTGTGTGATGGCCCTGGCGGCGGGTGCGTCGTATAATGAAGCCGCCATTCTCGGGAACAATGCGGCGGGTGTGGTGGTGGGAAAACTGGGAACGGCGACGTGTTCTCCTGAGGAACTCATTGCCAGTGTGGAGCTCAATGAAATCTAAGCGTGAACGCGTGGTGGGGGTTATTCCGGCCCGCTGGGCCTCAACTCGGCTGCCCGGAAAAGCCCTGACTTTAATTTGTGGCAAGCCCTTGATTCAGTGGGTATTAGAGCGGGCGCAGCAGGCAGACCGGCTGGATGAAGTGATTGTCGCTACCGATGATGATCGAATCCTTTCCGTTGTGGCTGCCCTCGGGGGAATCGCCGTGATGACGCGGGTGGATCACCCGTCGGGAACGGATCGGGTGGCTGAGGCGGTGGCCGGACGGGACGCCGGAATTGTGATCAATATTCAGGGCGATGAGCCCCTTATTGATCCGGACTTGATCAACGGCCTTGCCGAGGTCATGGTGGCGGGTCGGGAGTGGGACATGGCCACCGCCGCGACGCCTATTCTTTCGACAGAGGAGTTGAACAAGCCCTCCGTGGTGAAGGTGGTTTTCGGGGAGCAGGGTAGGGCAATGTATTTTTCCCGTTCCGTGATTCCGTTTGTGCGGGACACGGCGCCGACGGGATTGAAACATTGGCGGCATGTCGGCATCTATGCGTATCGACGCGCCTTTCTGGAACGGCTTGTCAAGGAGCCCCCCTGCATACTTGAGATGACGGAAAAGCTGGAGCAGTTGCGCGCCTTGCATTTGGGCGCCAGCATGAAAGTGGTGGAGACCCGGGAGATCGGCCTCGGGGTGGATACGCCCGAAGATGTGCCGCTGGCAGAGATGGCCTTGAAACGCGCCGGACTGGCCTTATGAACCGGTCTTAATATGCGTTTTTTCTCGCCGAGAACGTCCGGAGCAGAATCTTGAAGTCAAAGGCCAGTGACCAGTTCTCCAAATAGTACAGGTCGTATTTGATCCGTTCCGCAATGCTGGTGTTTCCTCGAAGGCCGTTCACCTGGGCCCAACCGGTCATGCCGGGTTTGGAGGCATGGCGCCAGATGTAGCGGTCAATATCATCCTTGAACTTCTCGACAAAATGAGGCCGTTCGGGGCGGGGGCCGATCAGGCTCATGTCGCCCCTCAAAACGTTCCAGAGTTGCGGCAACTCATCAATATTGGTGCGGCGAAGAAAGGCCCCTACGGCTGTTCGTCGCGGATCGTCCACGACTGCCCAGACGGGGCCGGTGTCCTTCTCGGCATCCAGCCGCATCGTGCGGAATTTATAGATGCTGAACTCTCTGCCATTTTCGCCGCATCGCTTCTGGCGATAGAAAACCGGCCCCGGGGAGGAGTGTTTGGTGAACAGGGCGACCACCGCGAAAAGTGGGGCGAGAAGGATGAGCCCGAACAAGGCGCCCGCGATATCCTCACCCCGTTTCAAGGTCTGGTTCCAGAAGGTGTCAAGCGGCCAGCGGCTGACGCCCAGAAGGGGAATATCATCCACCGTCTGCATATCCATGCTTCCGGTCATAATCCGGAAAATGTCGGGCACCAAATTGAAGGTGATCATGTTTCGCTCGCAAGCGAGAATGATTTCCAGAATCCGCTGATGCCCAATCGTGCTATCGCTGAGAATGATTTGGTCGGCAGGATGGGTGTCGAGAATGGCGTCCAAGTCTTCAATCCGGCCCCGCACCTGTTCCGGCGAAATTTCGGGAGTCGTCTCGGCGGTTTGAGTCTGTATGAACCCGGTGACGGTCGACCGGAGTCGGGGATCGGATTCAAGTCCGCGCTTAAGATGCGAGGCCACGTCGTTGGTTCCAATAATCAAGATGCGCTTATGATTTGACCCCTTGCGTGCCAAATGAATTTCAAGATGGAAGAGCATTGCCCGCTCAATTAAAACGAACAGCAAAATAAGGATGGCGGCCATGGCGAGGGTCAGGCGTGAGAAGGGGGGGAAGTCTTCGGGGCGAATGGCAAAGGCGAGCGCAGTGGCGATCAGGAGTCCCAGTCCGGTGGCCCGGATCAGGCGGGGGACTTTTCCTGAAAACCTGCCCTGTTGGGGGCGGACATAAAGATCAAGGGCCCGGAAGATAAACAAAAAAATGAGGGTTGTGATGGCTGCGCCCCAGCCGTACATGAAGTAGAGGCGGGGCGGCATGCTGTCGACGGCGATTAACCCGCTGTTGAATCGAAGCCACGTTGCCGCCAGAAATCCTGAAAAAATGGCGAGTGCATCCATCAAAACAGCCAAGCCGCTGCCCAGCGCATCCATGGTATCGCGTGCCTTCATGACCCGAGTGGCCTCAGTTCTTATTCGTCTTTTGCGATGTCTACGCGCAGATTCCAGGCGCCGGCAAGCCAGTCCATAAATTCGGCCTGCTCGTGGGGGATGGTATCGGCCAGCGTCTCGTTGAGAACGGTGCCGTATATTAAGTCGCGGGAGTCAGGATTGGTAATGGTGGCCAGAAAGGTTTTCAGGGCGGATCGCTCAGCAAAGCGGGACTCGGCTTCTTCCGCCAGCTCGTGAAATAGGTCTTCGCCCAGATTATCCACAATGTCCTCGACCTGTGACACTTCGTTGTCGGTGATGGTGCGGTCGCTGATTACCGCGACCTCGGTTAATGCCACCAATGCCAGTTTTTCATCACGAGACAGTTCATTCACGGTCATGAGTTACCTCCCTTACGGTTTGAATTCGGCGATACATTACCAGCTTTTTGGTAGGGAGTCTATTTTAACAGCGAGATCTCACGTTCTCTCACTCCAGTATCTGGATCTCGGTCTCAAGTCGGATGCCGTATTGCCTGTGGACTTTCTCGCGTGTGATTTCCAATACAGCGAGGACATCCGACGCGCGGGCACCGGACAGGGTCTCAATCACATTGGCGTGCTGGCGAGAAATACTGGCGCCGCCCACGGCGAATCCTTTGAGTCCCGCTTGCTCAATCAATTGGCCGGCGTGGCCGCCCGGTGGATTTTTGAAAATCGAGCCGGCAGTTCGAAGCCCTTTCATCCAGGCCCGTCGCAGTGCCAGATTAGCGCGTTCCCGACGAATGGCGTCCGGATCACCGGGCTGGAGCCGGAATGCGGCCTCAACAATAATTTGGTCCCGCAAAGCCGGGCAGGATCGATAGGCAAAATCAAGATCCTGACGGTTGAGAATACTCAACCGGTTGTCGTGATCTAGAATTCGCACCCAGGCGAGCCCCTCGGAAATCGAGCGACCCCACGCCCCGGCATTGCCGCGCACGGCGCCTCCGACAGTTCCGGGAATAGATTCAAGAAACTCGAGACCGGTGTATCTATGTTCCTCCGCCCAACTTGACAGCCTGGCCAGGGAAACCCCTGCACCGGCGAGGATCAGCCCATCGCGTTCCTCAATTCGGCGAAAGGACTCGCCACTTAGCCGGGCTACAACACCCCGCACGCCAAGATCACTGACCAGCACATTGCTGCCTCCACCCAGGATCTGGATCGGAATCATTTCACGTCGACACCACCGAGCGATATTTTCGAGATCCTGTTCAGAGCCGATATCCATCCACAATTCTGCCCGACCACCCACCCCGAGTGTGGTGCGAGCCGCCAGAGGTTCATTCCCCCTGACGAGGGTGGCGTGGAGATCGATCTGGCGGATAGCCTGGCCCATCAGGGTAGGTAAGGCTTCAACACGATTCCCCTTCAGGTCATCCCGGGCCCAACCGGCGATGCGCTCCACATCGCCGGCGCCGATGACGAGAAAGAGGTCACCCAATCGAAGCTGATCACGGCTGTATTCCCAGGCTTTCCGAAGAGAGGGCGCCACCGTGGCATGAAGGCGGGGGTGTTTGCGGCAGTGAACATACAGATCCCAGATGGAACCGCCGGGTAATGGCGATTCCGAGGCGGCATACACGGGGCAGAGAATCACTTCCTCCAAACCCTCAAAAGCGGCGGGAAAATCTGGACCCAGCGCCAGGGTTCGGGTATAGCGATGAGGTTGAAAAACCCCGAATGTCCGTGGGCGCCCAAGTCGGCGCGAAGCCTCGACAAGGGCGGCAATTTCAGTGGGATGGTGGGCATAATCCGAAATCACGATCACATCCTCACGGTCAATGATCCGCTCAAAACGACGACGGGGAAGGGCGACTTTTGACAGGCTGGCACGAAGTTGATCCCGGGATAAGTCAAGTTCAAGCCCGACGGCCAGACAGGCAAGGGCGTTCAAGATGTTGTGCCGACCCGGGATCGGGAGGACGAAGACCCCGAGATCCCGGTCCTGCCACGTCACTTGAAATTCGGTTGAAACCGAACTCTCTTTCAAGCTTTGGGCATGCAGCATGGCGGAGGGGGAGAGTCCGTAGGATAAACCGTTGGGATGGCGACTGCAAAGGAGTGCGGTACGGGGATCGTCGGCGCAGTAAATAAGTCGGCGGCGGGTCTGGTTGATAAACGTTAAAAAACAGTTCTCGAAATCCCCAATGCCGGAAAAGTGCTCCATGTGGTCGAATTCAATGTTGGTAACTACGGCAATGTCAGGGTGATAGAGGGCGAGGGTGCCGTCACTCTCGTCGGCCTCGGCCACCAGTATGCCGCCGGACCCGGCTCCTGCGACCCCACCCAGCGACTCCACCTCACCGCCGATACAAAAGGAGGGCTTGAGGCCTGCCGCAGTTAAGATTTGGGCAATAAAGGTTGAGGTGGTGGTTTTTCCATGCGTGCCGGCAACGGCTATGGACGTGGGGGATAATTCCATCAGGGCCGGCAGAACCTCGCCGCGCTTGAAAAAGGGAATCCTACTTAGCTGGGCTGCCTGAATCTCGTCCGTGGATTCGGGCACGGCGGCGCTCCGTATGACCCATCGGACATCCTCGGTCAGGTGGGCGGGGGAATGCCGCTCACTGGTTTGAATACCCCGTTCCCGAAGCCAGCCGGCCAGTTTGTTGATCATGAGATCGCAACCGGTAACCCGGAATCCACGGGCCTTGATCAGCACGGCGAGCCCGGCCATGCCAATACCGCAGATGCCGGCCAGGTGAACGGTGCCGACGCCTAATTGAAGCAGGTCGCGTATCTGATGTTTCACGCGGACGGAGCTTTGAATACGATTCGCTTCCATCAGACCCTTTCAAAAATTTGGCCGCGAGCGTACTCCAGCAAGGGGATGAATGCCACTGTTTTTTACACGCTTGCAATTTACGGCAGGAGGGCTAAATTTCAAAAAGTGGTGTTATTTCCGGAGCGTAGTCATGGGAAAACAAGCCCCAGCAACCAATCATCAAAAATGTGCATCAGGGGGCCTGAAGGAGGCGAAGTGCAGGATCTCTGCACTCGAAGCCTTGTTGGCGCGTTACTTCGGCCTTTATAACCTTGCCCCGGTCGGTTATTTCGACATAGGCCCAGCTTGCCCACGACGGGTTTGGCCTTTTCAGTTTGCGCGAGCGTCTCAGCTATATGGGAGGTACGCTTCAGGTGACGAGCACACCCGGGGAGGGCTCGCAGGTTTCATTGAGGGTGCCGTTACTTTCTAAAAAGCGTGCGTTGAGGAAGGCCGTAAAAGCGAGCCCGCACATGGTTGGCGAAGAGGAGAATATCATGGAGATAGGAGCATGACAAAAGCAGACTCAACGCAGGTCCGAACGAGTGCTGATCCTCAGTCTCCCGCCCGGAATATGAAATTAAAAATCATTGTGCTCTACGCCGTGTTGGGTTCCGCGTGGATTTTCGTCTCGGACTTGTTTTTGTCGGTCTGGATTCATGATCCGCCAATGATGACCTTTTTCAAAGGGTGGTCGTTTGTGTTGGTGACCACGTTTTTGCTCAATGTTTTATTGCGAGCGGAAGCGCGGTCGCGTGCTCAGATCGATGCGGCGCTGCGGGATAGCCAGGAACAATTTCGAGCGCTGATGGAAACCGATGCCAACCGCAAGCTGGTGATGGAGGAATTGATGATGACCAATCGCCAGTTGGAGAATGCGACGGCGCGCGCCAACGAGATGGCGGTTTCGGCCCAGTTGGCCAACAGCGCCAAAAGCGAGTTTCTGGCCAATATGAGTCATGAGATCCGCACGCCCATGAACGGGGTTATCGGCATGGCAGGGCTGCTTCTGGATACGGATCTCTCGCCCGAACAGCGCAAATATGCGGAGATCGTGCGCTCAAGTGGCGAGTCGCTGATGGCGCTGCTTAACGATATTTTGGATTTTTCCAAGATTGAGGCCAGGAAACTCGAGCTTGAAATGCTTGATTTTAACCTGCGGGAAACGATGGAGGACACTGCTGAATTACTGGCGCTCAAAGCCCAGGAGAAAGGATTGGATCTGGTCTGCATCATCGATCCCGAAGTTCCTGTAAGCCTGAGAGGCGACCCCGGGCGGTTGCGCCAACTTTTTGTCAACCTGGGCGGCAATGCGATCAAGTTTACCGACCAAGGGGGAGTCACGTTGCGCGCCAGTCTTGAATCCGAGGCTGACGGTAAGGTGAACGTTCGATTTGTTGTCACTGATACCGGTATCGGCATTCCCCGCGACAAGAGGGAACATCTTTTCCTGCCTTTCACGCAGGTGGACGGTTCCACTACGCGCAAGTATGGTGGCACGGGACTTGGGTTGGCCATTTCCAAGCAACTGGTTGAATTAATGGGTGGCACCATCGGCCTGACAAGCCCTTCGACTTCGCTCAGGTCGGGCAAAGGGGGGCCAGGGGCAGAATTCTGGTTTACTGCGGTCTTTGAGAAACAGGAAGCGGGGCAGACGATTGATGTCGAGCCGTCGGCAAAAGGGGATATCACCGGGGCTCGTGTTTTGGTGGTCGACGATCATGATACCAACCGCCTGCTGGTGGTCACCCTGCTGAGAAGTTGGGGCTGTCGTTACACCGAAGCGGAAGACGGGGTGTCGGCGTTGGCTCAATTGCGGGAGGCGGTGCGCGAAGGGGATCCCTTCAATGTGGCCCTGCTGGATATGCATATGCCGGGTATGGATGGCGCCGAATTATGTAACAGGATAATGGATATACCGGATTTGCGTAATACAAGACTGATCATTTTGACTTCCCTGGGTGAACGGAGGGATGCGGCGCGGCTAATGTCGCTGGGGCTATCCGGGTATTTGACCAAGCCGCTGCGCCAGTCTGAACTTCGAGACTGTCTTGCGCTTGCGATGGTGCATAGTGACCGGGCAAATGGCGTCACCACCAAGCCCCCTGCCTACGATTCGCGTAAGCGCGGGGCGCGTATCCTCCTGGTCGAAGACAATGCCACGAACCAGCTTGTCGCCCTGAAGATCCTTGAAAAATTGGGCTACCGTGCCGATGCCGTGGCGAATGGACAGGAGGCCCTGACCGCCTTGAAGGCCCTTCCTTACGATCTGGTGTTGATGGACTGCCAGATGCCCGAAATGGACGGTTTTGAAGCTACCCGGCGCATTCGTCATCCGCACACGTTGGTCCTCAATCCCAAGGTTCCCGTCATTGCCATGACTGCCTTTGCCATGAAAGGGGATCGTGAGCGGTGTCTGACGGCCGGCATGAACGACTATCTGAGCAAGCCAGTGAATCCGGCTGAATTGGCCGCTGCACTGGAACGCTGGCTGGAAAAGGATGGTGATATCAGTCAGGCCCTCCCTGACATCGAGGATTCTAAAGCAGAGGGGAGCCCCAACATTTTTAATCGGGCTGCGTTTCTGGAGCGTGTAATGGGGGATGAGACGATGTTACGGGTTATTACAGCCGGGTTTCTTGCAGACATGCCGGTGCAGATTGCCCGTCTGACGTCCGCCGTGGCTGCGGGTGATAGTTTGATGGTTGAACGACAAGCGCACAGTATCAAGGGCTCATCAGGGAATGTGGGCGGGGAGGCCTTGAGCAAGGCGGCCTTTGAACTTGAAAGGGCCGGGAAGGCAAATAATAGAGTGGAACAGCAGATACTCCTGTCCGAATTGGAAAAACGGTTTGCCCAACTCAGGCAAGCGATGGAAGAAGGCGGGAATGAAATCACGGAAACATCGTTAACGTGATTCGACCAAGGGAACAATCATGCGCATTCTGATTGCTGAAGACGATTTTACCTCACGAACCCTGCTGATGGCGGTTCTTCAGAAGTGTAATTATGACCCGGTGCCGACTGAAAATGGTATTCAGGCTTGGGAGGTGCTGCAACGCCCGGATTCGCCCAAACTGGTTTTGCTCGATTGGAACATGCCCGGCCTGGATGGCCTGGAGGTGACGCGTCGGGTTCGGGCGTTGAACGTTGCCTCGCCCCCCTATATCCTTCTCTTGACGTCCAATAGCGAAAAGAATCAGATTATCGCGGGCCTGGATGCCGGTGCCAATGACTATATGATCAAGCCCTTTGACACCGGGGAATTGCGAGCGCGTTTAGGTGTTGGCAGGCGCATGGTGGAACTTCAGGATGCCCTGTTGGCGGCTCGGGACGCCCTTGAGCATCAAGCCATGCATGACGTTTTGACGGGGGTATTTAACCGCAGGGCCATCATGGATGCCCTGACTTCTGAAATTGCCCGGGCGAAACGAGAGAACACAAGCTTGATCGTCGGGATTTGTGATATTGATTATTTCAAGAAGGTGAATGATAATTATGGCCACTTGGTGGGAGATGAAGTCCTTTGCGGTTTCGCCAACCGTCTGGGTAGCCAACTTAGGCCGTATGACCATTTGGGACGTTGGGGCGGTGAGGAGTTTTTGGTTATTGCACCGGAGCGCGATGCTCACGAGGGGGGTGGAATGTTTGAGCGTATCAGGCGGGCGGTCTCTGATACCCCGTTTCTCACCTCCGCCGGAAACCTATCCATAACGGTCAGCATCGGTGTTGTCGCCTTGAGTGGAAACGTGACGGGTGATATACTTGTTTCAGCTGCGGATATGGCCCTGTATAAAGCCAAAAGTCTGGGGCGTAACCGTGTTTGCATAGCCGATTGATGTCCGGTAAATGAGGAATTTATTATGAAAATACTGATTGCTGAAGACGACGGAACGTCGCGAGTCATTCTGACCAAGGCTCTGGAGAAAATCGGTCATCAAGTTGTGGCCACCGTCGACGGCGTTGAGGCTTTGAAGGTGATGCAGTCACCTGACGCACCCCATCTGGCCATCCTCGACTGGCTCATGCCCAACATGGATGGTGTGGAGGTGTGCCGCCGTATCCGTGTTCTGCATGATTCTCCGCCCCCTTACATCATCCTTTTAACGATCAAGGGCGAAAAGGAGCATATTGTCGCGGGTCTTGATGCCGGCGCTAATGACTACATTTCCAAGCCTTACGATCTTGAGGAACTGCGGGCGCGATTGGATGTTGGGCAGCGAATGCTCGCTCTACAGGATACCTTGTCCACCAAGGTAAATGAACTGCAAAAGGCCCTCGATGAAGTTCAAACGTTGCGCGGCATTGTTCCCATCTGTGCAAACTGCAAAAAAATCCGTGACGACAAGGGGTTTTGGCAGCAGGTGGAACGTTATCTGACCGAACACTCTGAAGTCAGGTTCACCCATGGAACCTGTCCGGAGTGCATGAGAAAACTCTATCCTGAATTCTTGGACAGTATCGCGAAAGGATGAAGACGGGGACCCTATGGACCCTTTAGAACAAACGCTCCCAAAATCGTCCGGCAATGGAAAGGGGCCATTGGTCCTGGTGGTGGATGATAACAGCTTTAGCCGACGCGTTATTGTGCAATTGTTGCAGACGGCTGGCTTCCAAACCTTGGAAGCCATGGATGGCGACGTCGCGCTGCGACTTTTGACCACCACCCCCGGAATCCGGTTGATGACGCTGGATCTGGAGATGCCCACCATGAACGGGTTTCAGGTGCTGGAGGCCATGCGTTCACCGGATAGGGCCGCACCGTTGCGCCAGATGGACAATGGCCGGACACCGGTCATTCTCGTTACCGCCAATGATACTTATGCCAACCGGCGGCGGGGGTTTGAATTGGGCGCGGCCGATTTTGTTCACAAGGACCAGGTGCAGGAACAATTGGTCTTGACCGCCCGGTTGATTACCGCGCCTGCCTCCGCGTTTAGCGGAATGACCGTTCTGGTGACGGAAGATGCGCCACTGGCACGGCGGGTCATCGTGGCGTGTGCGCAACAACTGGGCGTGAATGTCATTGAAGCCGGCGATGGTGTGGCGGCGTTGGATATTTTGCGTCAGCGCACCCCCAAGGTGGATTTGGTGATCACCGACATGCATATGCCGCGGATGAACGGGGATGAGCTATGCCGGAATATCAGGATGGAACTCGGCCTTAAGGAGCTTCCCATCCTTCTGCTTAGCGGTACGGCCGACCACGAGACGAAATTGCGTTTATTTCAGGCCGGGGCCACCGATTATCTTGAAAAACCCTTCATCAAGGAGGAGTTGATTGCCCGGCTCGGTGTTTACCTCAAGCGCCAGCAGTTGGATCGTCATTTGCGTGAGAACATCATGCATCTGCGGGAACTCGATAAACTCAAGGATGAATTTCTCTCCATCTGTTCCCATGACCTGCGTACGCCGCTGACCGGTGTTTTGGGATTTGCTGACATTTTGCTTCGCGATCCTGAGATACATGCGGCCCAGAGGAATATGCTGCAGCAGATTCACAACTCCGGCCATTATCTGCTTGAGCTGATTAATGATCTGTTGGATCTGGGCCATGCCCAGGCCCAAAAGGAAAATATGGAGTTTGAGCCTTTGGATGTGCTCGAACTGCTGACCCAGTGTGCGGGCGCCTTTCAATCTCTTGCGCAGAAGAAGTCCATAACCCTTGCGCTTCGTTCTGAGCCGGGCTCCCAATATGCCATCGTGGCCGGCAACCGGACCGCGTTGTCGCGCGTGTTTACCAATCTGATTTCCAATGCCATCAAATTTACCCTCGAAGGGGGGAGGGTCACACTTCAAGTCAAGCGGGATGAATCGCGTGATCTGCTGGTGATCGCTTGTACGGATTCAGGCATTGGAATCCCGTCCGCCATGTTGCCCGACCTATTCAATCGCTACTCAAAGGTTTCGCGCCCCGGTACGAGCGGAGAGCGTGGAACTGGGTTGGGTCTGTCCATTACTCGCGAGTTGGTTGAAAATCATGATGGCCAGATATCCGTCAAGAGTATCGAGTGGGAGGGCAGCACGTTCACCGTCGAATTACCAGTATATCATAGTCCGGCGGTTGTGGAACCCGTTACCGCGCCGTCCCCTTCGTCGGCCGCCGCCCCTCTGCACCTTCTTGTGGCGGAGGATAATCCCGTAAATCTCCAGCTTGTCACCTTTTTGCTGGAGAAGATGGGTCATCATGTCGTGACGGCGATCCATGGCCGCCTGGCGCTGGAAGCGGTAAAGGCGCGGACTGAATCATTTCATGCGATTCTGATGGATATCGAGATGCCTGAGATGGACGGTCGGCAAGCCTCCGTCGCGATCCGTGCGTGGGAACGCGAACAGCACCGCAAACCAACACCCATACTGGCCTTGACGGCCCATACTGAGCCAGCGGAGCATCGCCGTCTATTAGCCGAGGGGTTCGACGCGGTGGTGACGAAGCCAATCCAGCCCGACATCTTGCAGGCTACGCTTCGGAAAGTCGTCAGGTAGAAGGGCGGCCATGTCGCTGGCCGCCGGTTAGGCCTCGCTGGCGTGCTGGAGGAGAAGTTCTGGAATGCGCCGTAGCGGGGCGATTTCGACGGCGGCGCCAAGTTTGATGGCTTCAGCCGGCATCCCGAACACCACGCAGGAGGCGCGATCCTGAGCTAGAGTGTACGCTCCCTGTTGCCGAAGGGCCAGCAAGCCTTCTGCGCCATCCGATCCCATGCCGGTCAGGAGCGCTGCCGCCACCCTGACGTCCTTGCATTTCGCCACCGATTGAAACAACACTTCCACACTTGGTCGCTGATGGTACACCATCGGCCCATCCTTGATCTGCACGACCAGACTGGATTCACGGCGCCGCAACAGCATGTGACGATTACCGGGAGCAATCAAGGCCAGTCCTTGTCGCACAACGTCACCGTCCGCCGCCTCGCGCACTTCCATGGCACAGAGGGAATCGAGTCGTTTGGCGAAACTGGCGGTAAAGTAGGCGGGCATATGCTGAACAATCAAGGTGGGCGGGGCGTCAGCCGGGAAACGGCCGAGAATGTGCTCAAGCGCCTGGGTACCCCCCGTGGAGGCGCCCATGGCCACAATCCGGCGGGACGGACCTTCAAAGGATAACGTCGGCAAGGCGTCAGGAACGTCGAGGTCGGAGGAGGAAAGCGTCTCGGGCTTGATTTGGAACGCGGCCTTGATTTTTGCCAGGAGAATTTCGGTCATGTCCGCTAGGGGAAGTCCTGGCCCAGGTTTACAGGCGACATCCACCGCGCCGGCGCGAATCGCGTCCAGTGCCATCTGGCCGCCCGGCTCCGTCAGGGAAGAGACGATGATCACCGGCAGCGGCTTGTAGTGCATGAGGCGGCGTAAAAACGTCAGGCCATCCATGCGTGGCATTTCGATATCCAGCAACACGACATCCGGGGCGAGTTTGAGGATCTTGTCACGCGCGATGAAGGCATCCGGTGCCGTGCCGACGATATTAATCTGGGGATCACGGCCCAACTCGGATGTCAGTACCTCCCGAACGATGGCCGAATCATCTACCAGTAATACCTTGATTTTTTCCATAGGTTCTTCAAGCCCCCAGAAATACAAAAAGCGGCTGGCCCTCCACATTCAGCGCCACTTGAGGCCAGCCCGCTAGTTGAGTTTGGAGCGTAAGATCATCAACGCTGGAGATGGTCGGTGCCGACAAGTCATAAATCGGCGTATTGCCTTCTATTTCGTGCAGGTAATCGCCGCACGTCACGTTGAGCAACTCCTTGAGTGCATCCACGGCCTGTTCGTCTGAGACGTCATCCCGTTCGATACCGAAAAGGTTGGCGGCCATCTGTCGGGCCAAGCAGGGCGTCGTGGCCATGCCCAGTTTCCCTGTGCGAGGGCCAGAAAAGATCAACCTGACCACCCATGCCGTGGAAGGCATGGCGGAGGGGGGATTGACATCCGGTGGATCGCCCAGCAGAAAGGCGAACTGTTCCAAGGTTTCGATGGTGACCCGGCCGAGGATGTTGGTGTCGTCTGTGCTCATGTTAGTGGCGCTCCTGGGATCGTTAAGTCGGTGAAGCCAGCAAGCGCTCAACTGTTGATTTGAGCTCTTCTGGCGTGAGAGGTTTTGTCAGATAGGCCTGCACGCCCGCCGCCTTGAGTTCGTTCATGCGATGGACGCTTCGGTCGGTTGAGATGATGATGACCGGCACGGCTTTCAGTACCTCTAGTGCCCGCATCTGATGCACCAGTTCCACGCCATTCATGACCGGCATGTTGATGTCGGCGAAAACAATGTCAACCCATTCGTGTTTCAACAAGTCCAGCGCCTCCTGGCCGTTGCGGGCCTGATAGACCTGGTTGAGGGGTACACCGGAAATTTCCAGTGTGCGCGCAATGAAGGTGCGCGCCGTCAGCGAGTCATCGACAATCAATACGTTGTAGGCCATGTTTGTTTGCTCCCGTTACAAGTCCCGTTCCACGCCGCCACTGCGCACGATCAGGCGGCCCGTGGCAATTTCAAGACGGAGAGTTCGCGATTGCTCACCCCCGACATCCTCGCTTTTGATCAATAGTCCGTTTTTCCACATAATCTTTCTGAAGATGGCTTGATTTCTTTCCCCGATGCGAAACAGATTGGTGCTATCCATGATGCTTGCGCCGCCGGCCACGCGTACAATCAAGTCCTTTTTTCGAGAGCCTCGGATGAAAAGCTCATCCAAGAGGCGCGGGATGCCAACATCCACGAACATAAAGGGTTTTTCTTGGGATTTGTGGGGGTCGATTTGAGAAAGCGGCAGCATGCAGTGCGCCATACCGCCCAGATGCAACACCGGGTCATAGAGCGCCACTCCCAGGCATGACCCCAGCGAATAAGTGACCAACACCTCATCCATCTCGCTGGCGAGGGACGCCCCGGCTATATCCACAATGATGTTTTTCATTTCTTGATATAGATTGAAGGTTCAAGGGGTTTGAAGGCTCCCAGAAGCCCTGAGAGACTTTCAGCATGCCCCACCACGAGATAGCCGTCGACCCGTAACAGCCGATGGCATTCCTCAAGCAGTCGCCGCCGGACATCGTTGTCAAAATAGATCATGACATTGCGGCAAAAAATGACATCAAACGGGCCTTGCATCGGGAAAGGCGGGTGGGACAGGTTGAGGCGCGCAAATTTTATCAGGGTGGTTAGCTCGTCGCTGACGCGATAGACGCCCCCCTGTGCCGGCTTGAAGTAGCGGTCCCGCAACGGTTGGGGGATCGGGCTGATATCGGTTCCGGAGTACAGGCCTGCCTTCGCTTCGGCCAGGGCGCGGGTGGAAAGGTCGGTGGCAAGGATGCGCACATCCAATTCCGGCGGCAGATGCTCGCGAACCATCATGGCCATGCAGTAGGGTTCCTCGCCTGACGAGGCGGCGGCACACCACATCCTGAACCGTGTCTGGCCGGCCGCGTGCCATTGCATTAGCCAATCCGCCATGCGTTTGAAATGCGCCGGTTCTCGAAAAAATTGAGTGACGTTGGTGGAAATGGCGTTTAGCATTTCGATGGGTTCGCCCTCCTCCGGTGAGTTTTCCAGAAGGGTCAGATACTCGCTATACCGCGTGAGTCCCAATTGACGCATGCGCTTTCCAAGACGAGCGGCGACGAGGGCCTCCTTTTTTTCACCCAGCACAATGCCGGCCTTTTGATAGACAATCTCCGCGATGCGGCGAAAAGTCCTCGGATCCAGTCCGGACTCGGTTTCGACGGTGCTGGGCATGGCGTGGGACTCAGAAATGTTTCAAATCGTGATCTTCCAGCGGAATTACTTTTTCAGGTGACAGCGTCGTTCTGGCCATCATGTGGGTGGCCACGGGTTTGGGCGGTGTGGCGTGGAATTTTCCGCTGGCTTGTGTCCCCGTGTGCTGCATCCCCCTATGCACCGGTGTTTGGCTGACGGCGGCGCTGCCGCTGACCAGAGCGGTGAGTTCGGCCACCAGCGCATACAATTCCTGTGCCTGGCTCGACAGTTCTTCCGATGCGCTTGCCGATTCCTCGGCATTGGCCGCATTTTGCTGAATCACCTTGTCCATTTCGCTGACCGCCACATTGACTTGGTCAATTCCCTGCGCCTGCTGACGCGAGGCGGCGGATATTTCCGCCACGAGGCTGGCGACTTTCAATGCGCTGCCTTGAATGGTGGTCAGGGCGTTGGACACTTTGGTATTGGCTTGAACCCCTGTTTCAGCGTTTTTCTGTGCGCCCTCGATCAAACTGGCGGTGGTTTTGGCGGCCTCGGCGCTACGTCGCGCCAGGTTACGCACTTCCTCAGCCACTACGGCAAAGCCTTTTCCAGCCTCGCCGGCACGTGCGGCCTCGACGGCGGCGTTCAAGGCTAGCAGGTTGGTCTGGAAAGCAATCTCGTCGATTGTCTTAATAATTTTGGCCATTTCCTGCGCCGACTGGCGGATCTCGCCAATGGCGGTGGACATGCCCTGCATGGAGTTGACGCCATCCAGAACCATACCCTTAGTCTCGGCCATCAGCCCATCGGTTTTCACGGCGTTGTCCGCATTCTGACGGGTCATTGAGGCCATTTCCTCTAGAGAGGCGGATGTTTCCTCCAGACTGGAAGCCTGCTCGCTGGAGCCTTGGGCCATCTGCTGGCTGGCGCTGGCCACCTGATTCGAGGCGCTGGCAACTTGCTCGGCGCCCGCTGACATGCTGCCAATGATGCGGTTGAGGGGCTTTGTGATGGACCGTGAGAGGAGAAGGGAGAAGGTGATGCCCGCCAATAAGGCCACCAGAATCCCGCCGCCCAGCATATAAAACGCGTGGGACACCGTATCCATGGTGGACTTGCTGGTCCGGCGGACCTGTGTGATGCCTTGTTCGGCCGTGCCATCGGCCTGAGCCACCAGTTGGGTGGCGGCATTGTTGCTATCGGCCTGCATTGTTTGCAAGTTCTTCCAACCGGCCACCAAGCCCTCGATCGCGTCACGGAAATCTACTGAGGCTTTGCGGCATCCGTCAAATGCAGCCAGATTTAGTTGATCCACGGTGGCGCGCAACTCGGTTAGCTTTTGGTTGATTTCGTCGAAATTGCCCAGCGCCTTGCTGGCGATCAGCGGATCCCGTTTCAATTCGGCCAGTTGTGTTGAAATATACGCCTCGTGCCCAAGGTCGATCAAGTCGCGATAGGTGCTTATTTCTTTCAGATGTCCGGCTAATAATGTGGATGCCCCCTCGGTGCTGGAGGAAGCATTTGTGCTGCCGTCCTTGTGCCCAATCAAGGTAGCCACCGATTGTATTGAGGACTGAAACTCGGCATTGGCAATGACAATACACGCTTTGTTGTAGCGATCCTCGGCGTCCAGCATAATTTGTTTGAGCGCCAGAATCTTCTCCATCTGTTCGACGGATATTCGCAGCATCTCTTCATAGTGTTCGGCGGACTGGTCCGCTTTACCTGCCAGGGCCTTGACCTCATCTAACCTGTGTTGCTTGGACAGGTTGATGGTTTCGCGGATGGAATCGCGAGCTTCATTCAGGTTGGTGGTAACTGAGTTGCGTTGCTGAGTGCTGGGACTTTGCTGATAATGCAAATCCTCGACGATGGTTTGAAGCGAATGACGCTCGATATTATTGGCGGCAATCACCGTCGGTACGGCCTCCTCGGCCAGATCCTGCGAAGCCGTTTGGATGGTGGCTAGTTGAAAAACGGCATAGGCGCCCACTCCCACGATGATGCCGAGCAATACCGCAAAGCCCAATCCGATTTTAACCGCCAACCGCACTTGTTTCTTCATGATTGTTCTCCCTTGTTTTCCGCCCGGATGGCGGTCTGTTCCACGGCTCTCCATTCCTTTCGATCCAAAATCCTGGCCACATTTAGCAGCATGATAACACGTGCGCCAATCTGGCCGATACCCGCCATGAACCCGGTGTCAACTTGGTCGCCGAATTCCGGGGGTTTCTCGATGCGTTCGGCGGGTAAATCCAGCACCTCGGTCACCTCATCCACCATAACGCCGCACACCAGTTGGCCTTGCTCTTGCTGCACTTGTAGCACCACGATGCATGTTCGCGCCGTGATGTCCTGATCAGGCAAATCGAAACGCAACCGCAAATTCAGCACCGGCACGACCTTGCCGCGGAGGTTAATGACGCCTTGGATCATGGCCGGCATGCGCGGCACGCGGGTCACATCCACCCACTGAATAATTTCCTGCACCGAGAGGACGGGAAAACCGTATTCCTCGCCTGCTAGGCGGAATATCAGATATTTCTCCGCCTGTTGCCCGCCTCCACGATGGGTATCCAATAAGGCCATGTGTACGTCCCTCACTTCCTGGTTTCGTGAGCCAGGCGAATTAGACCTGGCACATCCAAAATCAATCTTACCCGTCCATCGGCCAGAATACTGGCGCCGGCTACACCTGGCGGGCGGCCCAGTGTTCCGCTGACACTCTTGACCACTACGCGCTGTTGCCCGATCAATTCATCCAGCAGCAATGCCACGCGACGTTCCCCATCCTCAACGATGGTTACCACGCCTTGTTCTGGAGCCTGTGTAGCGTCAGCCAGTTCAAACAGATTCGCCAGCCGGAACAGAGGCAGGGCGTCTCCCCGCAGTGCGATCATTTCGCCTTCATTTAACACACGTCGTACTTCCGAAGCCTCGGGACGGAACGATTCGCAAACTGTTGTGATCGGTAGCACGAATTGTTCCGTGCCCACGCGCACAATCATGCCTTGAATGACCGCCAAGGTCAAGGGGATGCGAAGCGTGAAGGTGGTGCTCAGGTTCGGTATGCTTTGAGCTTCGATACGCCCGCGTAAACGCTCGATATTGCGTTTGACCACGTCCAGCCCCACACCTCGGCCCGAGACCTCGGTAACCTGGGCAGCTGTGGAAAATCCAGGTTCAAAAATCAGCGCAAAAATCTCCGTGTCGCGTGGCGACTCCGTCGCTCCGAGCAATCCCAGGGCGCGTGCCCGTTCCAGTATTTTCTCGCGCAGCAGGCCGCGTCCATCATCGCTGACGTTGATCCAAACTTCGCCAGACCGGTGCAGTGCCTCGATGTAAATGGTGCCCGTCTCCGGTTTGCCGCAGCGCCGCCGTTCCTCCGCCGTTTCGAGACCGTGATCCACCGCGTTGCGAACCATGTGTACCAGCGGGTCGGCAATCAGTTCGCTGACACGTCGATCCACCTCGGTGTCGGCGCCAACCAGTTGCAAGTCTATTTTTTTACCTGTTTTGTCGGCGAGTTCGCGCGCCAGCCGCGGCAGGCGCCGGAACGCAGTCTCAATGGGAACCATCCGCATCGCCATCGCCACATCCTGCAGGCTTGAGGTGATCAGGTTCAATTGGTGAAAGGCACGGTTGAATCGCTCCGGATCCACCTCGGGCCGGTTGGCGCTCATGTGTTGAACCATCGCCGCCGCAATGACCAGTTCTCCAGAGAGGTCGTTGAGCTGATCCAATCGCTCGACATTGACGCGGATTCCGCTGCGGGAAGCCGGCGGCGTTAAGCTATCGGATGTAAGGGGCGCCACAGGGGTAGAAACTCCATCGGGGGCGGGGGTGGGTGTGACTGGCGCTTGAGGGTTGAAAACCGCCAGTTTGTTAAGCCATGTCTCCGTTGCCAGGCCTTGGGGTTCGCCCCCTTTTGCTAATTCCGCCACGGCATGGCGCAGGGCGTCCACGGCTTCAAACAAAACGCGAATCCCCTCGGTAGTCGGGGTGAGTTTGAGATCACGGAGGCGTTGCAACACGCTTTCCAGTTGGTGGCTGAACTGCTGCATGGAGTCATACCCCATCAGTCCGCAATTGCCCTTAAGCGTATGAAATTGACGCAGCAAATCGTGCAGCTTTTCCGGGTCTTGCTCTAGCGTCAATAGATCCTGTTCGGCATGATCAAGGATTTCTTCGGCATCTTGAATGAATATCGACACCATATCAGCCGCAGCCGCCGGACGTGATGGTGCGGCTTGTGGGGCAGGGGATGTGCTGTTGTCGTTGAGTAAATTGGCGACTTTCTGGCTGTTCGATAGTGCACTGGTGGAAGGTTTGTCTGATGGAGGAAGTATAGAAGCGAAGGTATCGGCACATTCCAAGCCCTGTGCTTGTGCGATTATGGCAAAGCTGGCCATATCTGTATCCAGTCTTGGTTCGGCGCCGGTGTTGGCGAGGCCGTTCACAAGTCGTGCGGCAAGGTCAAACCCGGTTATGAGCAACTTGGCCTGCTGCGGCGACAGCAGGGTGGGGGTGGCGGCATCCACACCCACGGGTAGGACGTCGCGAAGCGTATGAGCCACGGCAGACAGCCGTGGAAAATTTAGAAATACAGCGGCGTTACGCAAGACATAGGCCATTCGCCCCAAATGCGTCACATCGTTGAAGTCCAATCGGCAAGCGCCCGTTCCTGCACTCGCCAGAGTATTCAGCGCCCCTGTGGAGTTGTCCGCCAGTAGACGGTATTCATCTATAAATGCGCGAACCAATCCTTGAGTTGGTGTATCTATTTTCACCGGGAGAGTATTGATAGCACATTGATGATCCAACGACAAACAGAAGTATCACCGGGCGAAAATGGTGAAAATGGTTTTGTTGGGCGTAAAATGGTTCTTGAATCGTTTTTGGAGTAAGCGGTAGAGTTCCCGCGTCTGCCGAGAATCAATTAATCAAAGGAGTCGGAAATGCGAAAGAAGATGCAGTGTCTGATGGGGTTGTGTCTGGTGATGGGCATGGGGTTGAGGGTATCGGCGGACGGGGTCACGACGGGCCCGAACGGTTCGGCGACGGGTGTCGGCCTGACCGCAACGGCGCCCGCTGCTGTGGCCAAGGTCAAGGATCCTGCCCTTTCCAAACAACGATACGATATGATCATGGGCAATCTTGATGCCGGCGGCGACCTACTCGTTGTCGCAAATCTGGAGGGCATGATCAAAAGTGGGGTAGATCTGTTGACCAATCCATTCCTGACTATGGGGAAGGGCAACGTTAAGTCCCAGGCCATGCTCGCATGTGTCTCGAAAATACCTGGTTTTCTGGATAAAAACGGCTTCTATGCCCTGCAGGGGTTCGGGATGAGCGTAGTGCCTCGGGCGGACGGGCTGAATACCGTGAAATCCTTTATCGCCCGTGATTCCGCTGCCGCTGGTTTGCCGTTGTGGCGGGCCCTGGTGGGCGCCAATCCCAAGGTTATGGAATGCACGGATTTCCTTCCCGCCGACACCGAATTGGCCCGTACTGGAACGAGCGAATACCGGTCCCTTTGGAAGTTGATTCGCGCGGGGGTAGCTGAACTCGGTACTCCGGAGGCCGCCGCCGCTTTTAATGCGCAACTGGTGACCTTGAATACAAATATGGGCGTGAATCTTGACAAAGTTTTTGATTCCTTTACCGGGGAAGGCTTCTTCTCCATCCAGTTATCCCGGACGACCACGATTGATCTTCCTGGAGCTGGCGCCAATGGCGCGGTGAAGATGCCGCAGCCGTCTTTACTGATAGGAATTGCCGTATCGGATAATACCTTGGTCACGGCTATGGAAGCGGCCTTGGCGAAGGCGGGAATGAAAGCGGTTCCGAATGAGGGTGAATTGGCGGGCATCAAATCGATTAACCTGCCCTTACCCCTGCCGATTCCGCTGCAACCGTCCTATGCGGTTCATGCCAATGTTTTCCTTTTCGGGACTACCCCGGGCGTGGTGGCGGAGGGGATTAAGGCGTTCAAAACAAAAAGCGGCCTGACCGCTACACCGCAGTTTAAGAGGGCGTTCGAAGGGTTGCCCTCTCCAAACAACGGTATTGAATATATGAGTTCCCGCTTCATGAATACGATAACGGAAGTGCAGAAGGCCTATATGTGCCAGCCGGGCAGCGGTGATGTCGAGATGACGGAAGTCATGAATCAACTTCTGAGTCGCCAGCAAAACATGCAATCCGCGATGGTTATTCAAAACCGGAAGAGCGGTATTTTGACCATTGGCAACTCATCTGCCAGCGGGAAAGAAATGATTGCCAGCATGATGCTGGCACCAGTCGGTATGATGGCGGCGATCGCCATCCCGAGTTTCATGAGCGCACGAACCGCTGCCACTCACAATGGGTGCGTCAACAACTTGCGCCAGCTTGAAGCCGCCAAGGAGCAGTGGGCGTTGGAGAAGAATAAAAATACGGGAGATGCCGTGGTGGAGTCCGAAGTTCTTCAGTATGTCAAGGGCGCCATGATGCCTGTGTGCCCCCAAGGCGGCAAGTATACATTGCACACAATTGGCGAAAACTGCGAATGCAGCTTCCCCGGGCATCGGCTTGAGGATTGAAGAAAATGCTATGCCCTGCTACCTAATTATGCGGAGCGGGCCCATGGCCGGTAATGCTTTACGGTATTCCCGTTTGGGAATACCGTAAAGCATGGCAATCCGGCGGTTGGCATCTGGCAGCGTGGATTTGTCCAGGACAAGATCAATGCCCAGTGTCTTCAATCGGATGCGGGTGATTCCGCCGTCCCCGTCCAGGATGGCAAAAACCTCTTTCATACTCGACACCGGCTTGCCGTTGAGATGCGTCACCAGTTCATCCCGGATATCTTGATATCCTACATTCACTGGGTCGGGCAGGACACCGGTGAGTATAATGATCCGCTCCCCGGGCTTGGAGGGCAACTGGGCGCGTGTGAGGTAGAGGTCAACGAGTCGCGGGTTGGCCCGCACCATCCACTGAGCCCCATAGGAGAGTAGGTAATCGGCGGATAACTCACGAAAAATAAAACCGCCCTCAACCAGGTATTCAGCTTGTTCGCCCTCAATATTCAGGGGAACCAGGGCTTTGGAATCATTATAGGCGTCCAACTTGAATTGAACCTCCTCACTCTTGTGGTTCCGCCAGCGTGTAATACGAATGAGGTCGCCAGGGTGTCGCCGTCCTGAAATCAGATGGATCAGGTTAAGCCGCCCGAAGTCGGGGTCGTTGTAATAACCCTGGGAATCAATTGGATTCCCATCCCATTTCAGGATGACATCCCCAGATTGCAAGACCGAGGCGGCGCCGGAGCCGGGGATAATGCGCAGCACCAGCACGCCTTGGTCATCATCGGGGAGTCCCAGATATTTCCTGTTGGCCGGCTCGACGAGGTGTGCCCAGGTCAATCCGGCGACCGCAATGCCGTGGTAAGGCGGCGAAGCGACGTCCTCGATAAAACGCTTCAGGATGTCGGATGGGAGAATTTCGCTGGTCTGGGTGGCCTCATCGTATTGCATGATCAGGCCAATCAGTTGGCCGTCGTGGAAGGCAGGCGAGCCGACCCGGTCCAGTTTGAGATCCGTGAGAACTTGAAAGTTCAGGAGAGTGTGCGGGGCGCTGGGGAGGGACGCCACGCAAATGCCTGTAATTCGGCCCTCCCCATTTTGCTGCTGCCCGGCTTCATCGAACTGAATCAGTTGGACTTTGGCCCCGGCGCCAACAGGGGGGGACCACTGGGCGGTCGTATACCCGTCAGTTGGCGCGGCTAGCAGGGCGGCGTTGATCCGGGAATCTGCTTGAAGCACGCGCGCCGTTGTCTTGTCGGCACCGCCGGGGTGTTGAATCTCAATCAACGTGGCATTTCTGACGAGATCCTCCGTGGTGATCAATTTCCCGTCAGCCATGACGACGCCATAGCCTTCGCGAGATTCCGGACGGCTTTTTTTCCATGGGAAATGAGGGTCAAATTTCTGGGCGGTGACAAGGATTTTAGCGACACAGGGCGGAAGACTGTTCGTCTGGGCAAGGGCGGGAACCGCCATGAAGCCAGTCAGGCAAATCGCGGCAAAGGCTTGACTGAGAAAAATGGTTATTCGTGACGATGGTTTCATCAGTGGGCCTCCTGGGCTTTGATATAACTGGGGGATGGAACGCTGTATTGGGCTAGGATCTCGGCATCGGCCTTGGTGGTCATGTCGGCATCCATGATCATGGGATCGTCATTCCCCTCAAACTTGAAGATATGAAATCCACTGACTGGTTTAATAAGGGCTTCGGTGATGTCGCTGAGCCGGTGGATAGGCTGTCCATTTACCGTGGAAAGAACCTGATTGAAATGGCTGGCGCAATAGGTGTTCACGGGGTGGGGCAGACGCCCTGTGAGCAGGACGAACTGGGTGCGCTCCTTGAACAGGTTGTCGAGTTTTGCATAACGTGAGGTGTAGAGCAGATGTTGGGCGGCCGGGGTGTTGAGTTCGCTGCCGAGCGTGGCCAGATAGCCGCGGCTGAGCGTGGAAAAGATCAGGCCGCCTGCGATGATGTACTCGGGCTTTTGGTCATAGGTCTGGCGGAAGATGAAAGGATCCGGCTTGCGTTTCAAGGGGATCAAAACCGAGTCTGTTTTATTGTCATGCCAGAGGGTGAAGGCCACACTTTCGGTGCATTGCTTGCGTTCAATGAATTCTGAGTATTCAACGCTGTTTCCCTCCAACCGCACAGACCCGTCGTTAGCGATAGGGTGACCGTCAATAGAGAGCAGCACGTCGCCGGGTTTGAGAAATCCCGAAGCCGCCCCGAATGGATCCACATAGGCCACGACGACGCCCGTGACGCCTTTCTGGAGTCCGAGGTTGGCCCGCAAGGCTAGGTTTTCAGTTCCGAGATGTTCAACCCCCAACTCGGGATAACCGTCGTAGGTTCCGTCTTCGATATCTTTCAAAAAGTGTTCAATGACGGGAAGCGGAATCGTGTAACCGATGTTTTGTGAAGCTGTAATGCCCTGGAAGGCGATACCGATCACCTTTTCATTAAAGAATACCGGCCCCCCGCTGTTGCCTGGATTGATGGCGGCATCCACCTGCATGACAAGATGTGAATCGACGGTGCTGTGGGCGTAGAGGCTGTAGTCAATGCGTGAGACCACTCCCTTGGTGAGAGAAAGCCTTCCGCCCCCCATGGGATATCCAAGCACCATCACCGCATCGTTCAAGTTGGGAAGTTTGGATCCAAAGGCCAACGGTTTTGTCCCTTCGAAAAACGTCTCGTCGTTGACTTCGAGGATGGCGATGTCGCAGTCGTGGGCGATGTATTTGACGGTGGCGGGATATTTCCGGGTATCCCCATCCCGCTGCACCTCAATGAACCGCGCGTCGGATACGACATGCGCATTGGTCATCAGGCGTTTGCCCTTGATGATGAAGCCCGATCCGGTACCACTCATCGGTGGACTGGATTGCCAAGGCTGACGGAAGTCCTCCTGTTGGATGGTGACGTAGATTTTGACCACAGCTTGCCGCTGCTGGTCAAGTCCCGCAAGGCCGATCATGGGAAGGCCAAGGGCAATCGCCATTGGCGCCAGAAGGCCTCGAACGATTCTGTTGCTAAAAGGCTTGGAGTATTGCATGGGGCGGACAATATCCAAACGGCGTTTGGCTGTACAGAGTATTGGTGAAAAGGAAAGTTGACACCAGTGTTGATGAGCGTAACGTTAAGCCAAGGGAGATTACCTTATGCACACCGTTAAGGAACTGTTGGCGTTAAAAGGATCGGTGGTCTGGACTATCTCTGCGGAAGCCTCGGTTTATGAGGCGCTCGCAATTATGGCCGACAGGGAAATCGGCGCGTTGGTGGTGGTGAACGGCGCGGGAGTGTTGGGGGTTATTTCCGAGCGCGATTATGCCCGCAAAATAGAGTTGCGCGGGCGTATTTCCAAAACTACAGCGGTCAAGGATATCATGACGCCACTTCCCATTGTGGTCAGATCCTCTCAAACGACCCAGGAGTGTATGGCGATGATGACCGAGAAACGCATTCGCCATCTGCCGGTTATCGATAATGGAAAACTGGTCGGCATCATTTCGATCGGCGACATTGTTAAGAGCATTATTTCCGGGCAGGAACTTCTGATCAAGAATCTTGAGACGTATATTGTCGGAACAACGTTGCCGGTATAATGACCATGGAAACGACGGTAAAAGCGGTCATCACTCGATATGAAGGGGATGCGACGCGGCTGATGGATATCCTGATCGATATTCAGGCCACGGTGGGATATCTGTCCGATATGACGGTCGCGCAGATTGCCAAGGCGCTGGATATTCCCCAGGTCGATGTGGAACAGACCGTTTCTTTCTATCATTTCTTCGCACGCGAGCCGCGGGGAAGATACACAATATATTTCAACGATAGCGTTGTGGCTGATTTTTATGGGCGCGCCGCGGTGGCTCGCGCTTTTGAGGAGGCTGCAGGGTGTTCTTTTGGACAGGTTTCTGCCGATGGCCTGATCGGTCTTTTCCCAACGTCCTGTATTGGTATGAGCGATCAGGAGCCGGCGGCTTTGGTTAATGAGGAAGTCTTTCCGGGAATGACCCCTGACAAAGCCCGAAACCTGGTTAAGGGATTGCGGACCGGACAGAGTCTGGCGGAGATCAAGGGAGACGACTATGGGGACGGACAAAACGCCCACCCGCTGGTTCGATCATTGGTGCGCAACCATATCATGCGCCGCGGTCCCATGGTTTTTGACACGTATCAGCCTGGGGAAGCCCTCAAGCGCGTGGTCGCCATGAGTTCGCGCGAGGTAATTGCCATGGTGAAGTCCGCCAGCGTACGGGGGCGGGGCGGGGCAGGGTTCCCCACCGGGATGAAATGGGAATTCGCCCGTCGGGCGGCAGGGGACGTGAAGTATATATTCTGCAATGCGGACGAGGGGGAGCCTGGAACCTTCAAGGATCGTGTGATTCTTACGGAACGTCCGGCACTGGTGTTTGAAGGTATGGCCATTGCGGGATATGCGGTTGGGTCCAGTCATGGCATCCTTTACATCAGGAACGAATATCGTTATCTGCGGGCGTATCTTGAATCGATTCTGACCGACCTGCGCGAAAAAAATCTATTGGGTTCCTTTATCGCCGGCAAGGCGGGATTCAATTTCGATATCAAAATTCAATATGGCGCCGGGGCCTATGTTTGTGGGGAGGAATCGGCCCTGATTGAATCGGCCGAGGGCAAGCGCGGCGAGCCACGTGACCGGCCTCCTTTTCCAGTGGAAAAGGGATACCTTCAGAAGCCGACGGTGGTGAACAATGTTGAAACCCTGTGCTCGGTGGTGCAAGTGATTCTAAAAGGGGTTGAGTGGTACAACTCGCTCGGAACGGCAGAGTCGAAGGGTACCAAAGTGCTGAGTGTTTCGGGTGATTGCGATAAGCCGGGTATTTACGAGGTGGCTTGGGGCTTCTCGGTCAATGATATCCTTATGATGGTGGGCGCCCGCGATGTGCAGGCTGTTCAGGTTGGTGGCCCCTCGGGATCCTGCATCGGGCCCGCCGAATTCGGTCGCGTGCTGGCCTATGAAGACTTGGCGACGGGTGGATCGCTGATTGTTATCGGGGCTCAACGGGATTTGCTGAGGGATGTGGTTTTGAACTTTGTCCGGTTCTTCAGGGAGGAGTCCTGCGGTTCCTGCGTGCCATGCCGCGCCTTGACGGCGATGGCCCAGGTGCTGATGGAGCGGATCATTGCAGGCAAGGGGCTGCCGCAGGATGTGACGCAGTTGCAACAGTGGATTCCCATTATGAAAAAAAACCGGTGCGGCCTGGGGCAAACGGCGCTCAATCCGATTGTCACCACCATCCGCAATTTCCCGGAACTTTATGACAAGCGGATTACGGCTACGGATGACCGGTATGTCCCTGCCTTTGATCTGGCGGCGGCGGTGAAGGATTACGATCAGGCGGTGGGGGTGAAGTAAGGAGTTGCGATGGCGACGTTCGTAAAATTCATGTTGAATGAGATAGCCTGCCTTGCCGAGGAAGGGATCCCACTGGTGGAGGCGGCGAAGGATAACGGGGTGTTTATCCCCACTCTGTGCAATTATCCGGGAATCCCGCCCAAGGGTTCATGCCGGATCTGCACGGTGATGGTCAATGGCATTCCCGTTACCGCCTGCACGACTAAAATTGTTGAAGAGATGAAGGTGCAGACCAGTACCCCTGAGTTGGAGGACTTCCGGAAATCGGTGGTTGAGATTCTTTTTGCAGAAGGCAACCACTTATGCCCGTCTTGCGAACGCAGCGGAAACTGTGAACTGCAGGCGTTGGCCTACCGCTACCGCATGACGGCGCCACGTTTTCCCTACCTGTTTCCCAAGCGGGACGTGGAGGCGTGGCATCCCAAAATACTTAAGGATCACAACCGGTGTATCCTATGCAAGCGGTGCATCAGGGGAATCCACAATGCGGGGGGCAAGGCGCTTTTTGCCTTCGGGAAACGGGGGGATCGGCTGATCATCAATATTGATCCGGAAACCTCTCGGGATGTGACTGACGAACTGGCACAGCAAGCCATGGATATCTGTCCGGTGGGGGCCATTGTTAGAAAAAAGAAGGGATTCGATGTGCCTATTGGATGTCGTAAATACGACCAGGCCCCGATAGGCAGCGATGTGGAACATGAGTTTCAGGGGAGGTGAGGGACTATGTCTAAAAAAATTATTGCCACGGCTTCACTGGCCGGTTGCTTTGGCTGCCACATGTCCCTGCTCGACATTGATGAACGGCTTTTTGGCCTGATTGAACTGGTTGAGTTTCATAAGTCACCGATTAACGACATCAAAAACTTTACCAAGGAGTGCGATATCGGGTTGATCGAGGGCGGGTGCTGTAATGATGAAAATGTCCACAACCTGCGGGAATTCCGGAAGCACTGCAAGATTCTGGTGTCGGTGGGAGAATGCGCCATCATGGGAGGCCTGCCGGGGCTGCGCAACACAATCCCCTTGCAGGAGTGCCTGGAGGAGGCCTATCTGAACTGCCCGTCGTCCGGCGATTGTAATAAAATGAGGGTCATTCCCCATGATCCCGATCTTCCCAAAATACTCAACCGGGTTTATCCGTGTCATGAGGTGGTGAAGATCGACTATTTCCTGCCCGGCTGTCCACCTAATGCGGATCTGATCTGGGATGCGCTGGTGGCGTTGACAACCGGGGCAGAAATGATGCTGGACTATAAGACGTTCAAGTTCGACTGACAGGGGACATATTCACATGGCCAGGAAAATCATCATAGAACCTGTTACCCGTATTGAGGGGCATGGCAAGGTTACCATCCATCTTGACGATCATGGCGATGTGGTTCAAAGCCGCTTTCATATCGTGGAGTTCCGCGGGTTTGAGCGGTTTGTGCAGGGGCGCCCGTATTGGGAGGCGCCTGTGCTCGTTCAACGGTTGTGTGGAATCTGCCCCGTCAGTCATCATCTGGCCGCGGCCAAGGCGATTGATGTTGTTGTCGGGGCGGGAACCGGGCATGGCTTGACCCCTACGGCTGAAAAAATCCGGCGCCTGATGCATTACGGGCAGATATTTCAATCCCATACTCTTCATTTTTTCCACCTGGCTTCGCCGGATCTGCTGTTCGGGTACGACTCACCTCCGGAGAACCGGAATGTCATCGGGTTGGCCATGGCCAACCGGGAATTGGCGACACAGGCCGTGCTGATGCGGAAGTATGGGCAGGAAGTGATCCTGGCGACGGCCGGCAAGAAAATCCACGGAACCGGCGCCATCCCGGGCGGGGTGAATAAAAGCCTGACAACAGCGGAGCGCGACAGCCTGCTGAAGGGGCCTGCGCCGCTCAACGCCGACCAAATGGTAAACTGGGCACTGGGGGCACTGGCTTTCTTTAAGGATTACTACAAGACCCATAAGGCTTTTGTTGACTCCTTCTCCAAGTTTCCGTCCAACCATCTTAGCCTGGTTAGAAAAGACGGGGCGCTTGACCTCTATCATGGGGTTTTGCGGGCGGTAGACGCGGATGGGAAGAAAATCCTTAATGATGTGGATTATCAGGAGTATCTGGACTGCATCCGTGAGGAGGTCCGGTCATGGACTTACATGAAGTTTCCGTATCTGAAGCACCTGGGGCCGGAGAAGGGGTGGTATCGGGTGGGTCCGCTGGCTCGTCTGAATACGGTCGATTTTATCCCAACCCCGCTGGCCCAGTGCGAGTTTGAGACCTATAAGAAGGTGACCCACGGCAAGCCGAACGATATGTGCCTGCATACCCACTGGGCGCGACTGATTGAGACCGTTCATGCGGCGGAAATGATCCGGGATTTGCTTCAGGCCCCGGATATTACCGGCAGGAATCTGGTGTCGCAAGGGATGAGGCATGAGGAGGGCGTCGGTGTGATTGAGGCTCCCCGCGGCACACTGTTCCATCATTACCGGGTCAATGCGAATGACCAGATAGAGATGGCGAACCTGATTGTCTCGACTACCCATAACAATGAGTCTATGAACCGCGCGGTCAATCAGGTTGCCAAAGCGTTGATGACGGGTGCCAAAGAGATCACCGAGGGCATGATGAATGCCGTGGAAGTGGTGATCCGGGCCTATGACCCGTGCCTGAGTTGCGCGACCCATGCCTATGGGCAGATGCCGCTGGAGTTATCCCTGGTGGATGCCGCTGGCAATCTTGTTGCGCAGAGACGGAAATAAAAGCAGGCGCAACATGAAATCAATTCTAATTTATGGCTACGGCAATCCCGGAAGGCAGGATGATGGGGTGGGGCCTGCCTTGGTGGAGGCGCTTGAGTTGTGGCAGGCGGCTGATGGGGTTTCCGTGATGACGCTGGAGACCAACTATCAGTTGAATGCCGAAGATGCCCTGACTGTTGCCGGTCATGATCAGGTCATTTTCGCAGATGCTACGCGAGAAGGTGATGCCCCGTTTACCTTCCGGCGTCTCCTTCCCGACACTGCTGTATCCTTCTCCACGCACGCCATGCGGCCAGAATCCATCTTGGCATTGGCGGATGAACTATATGGAAAATCTCCCAAAACCTATCTCCTCACCATTCGTGGCTATGAGTGGGAGCCCAATGAACCCATGACAAGGGGAGCGGTGGCCAACCTGGCGGCCGCACTAGATTTCCTGAAGTTAAATCCTTTTTGATGGCCAACCGAAGATGAGCTTGCTGAAAACGCCCTGACATTAAATAGGGCACCAGTTCCACGTTTAAACATATGAGTGATTCATAATTAATAAGTTAAATTATTAACGTTAAAAATTTGACGCAACGATCGGGCTGTGATAGAAGTATTGCATTCATACGAGAAAGGATCATGAGAATGAGCAATCCGATCGAGAAATTACGTGACCTCCGTAACAAGTCTGAAGAACGCCTGTTGCCGACATTGAATGCCAGACTTCGAATTACGGTGGGTTCGGCCACCTGTGAGAATGCGGCGGGAGCCAACGAGGTGCATGAGCGTTTCGAGGTGCTGATCAAAAAGCATCACTTGACTGATGTGGCGCTAGGCAGGGTGGGGTGTACCGGAAAATGTGATATGGAACCTGTCGTGACCGTTTATTCCGCGGGTAGCATCACGCACAAATACATTCACATGACCCCTGAAAAAGTGGAGAAAATGTTTAATACCCATGTGCTGGGTGGCGAGGTGATCCCAGAGTTGACCATGCGCCCGTCGTCGAGTTCCACTTTGCCGAGTTATGTGGTCAGCGTATGCGGGGGAAATTCGTGCTCCAAGCCTGAGTCGCAGGCCATTTATGAAGCCTTCCTTCACGAGGTTGAGAAGCATCATCTGGCGAAAAAAGTCACAATTAACCAGTCGGCCTGCATGGGGATGTGCGATGTTGGTCCGGTGGCGTTTATTTACCCCGATGGCATCCTGTATGAGAAGCTGACGCCTGCGGTTGTGGCTGATATCGTGAAGCATCATCTGGTGGGGCGAAAACCTCTGACTGAACACGTATGCTCCCATGATCGCTTGACGAACCGCTTTCAGCCTGTGTTTGGAGATGTGCCATTTTTCGGAAAGCAATTGCGCATGACCCTTCGCAACTGCGGCGTCATTGACCCCGAAAGTCTCGATTCCTATCTGGCCGTGCGCGGCTACGAGGCGGCGGTGCATATATTGACGGCGATGTCGCCACAAGAGGTGGTCAACACGGTGATCCAGTCCGGACTGCGGGGGCGCGGGGGTGGTGGATTCCCGACGGGCGTGAAGTGGAATTTCGCGCTGACCCAGAAAAGCGATCAGAAGTTTATCATTTGCAATGCCGACGAAGGGGATCCAGGTGCGTTCATGGATCGCAGCACAATCGAGGGGGATCCCCATTCCATTATCGAGGGGATGATCATCGGGGGGTATGCCATTGGGGCCCGTCAGGGATTCGTTTACATCCGCGCTGAATATCCGCTGGCCATTAAACGTCTGGAGATCGCCATTGCGGCTGCCCGTCAGGCTGGTTTTCTGGGAAAAGGCATCTTCGGGACAGGATGGGATTTCGATATCGAGATCCGGTTGGGCGCCGGCGCGTTCGTGTGCGGCGAGGAAACAGCGTTGATTTGCTCGATTGAGGGCGAGCGGGGCATGCCCCGGCCCCGACCGCCTTATCCAACGGTGTCGGGACTGTGGGGAAAGCCCACGGTGATCAACAACGTTGAAACCTTCGCGAATATCCCCGTTGTGGTGCTGGATGGCCCCACACGATTCGCCTCCATTGGCACCGAGAAGAGCAAGGGAACCAAGGTTTTTGCGCTGGCCGGAAAGGTCTGCAACACGGGGCTTGTCGAGGTACCGATGGGCACCACGCTTCGCCAGGTGGTGTATGACGTTGGGGGCGGAATCCGGGACGGCAAGTTGTTCAAGGCGATTCAAACCGGCGGACCGGCGGGGGGGTGCCTGCCGCAGTCGTTTCTTGACACCCCCGTGGATTACGAGTCGCTTTCGGCGGCCGGCTCCATGATGGGCAGTGGCGGGATGATCGTGATCGACGAGGATTCCTGCATGGTGGATGTGGCGCGCTTCTTCTTGGATTTTACCCAGGATGAATCCTGCGGCAAATGTACCCCCTGCCGTGAAGGCACCCGGCGCATGCTTGATATTCTCCAGCGCATCACGACAGGCAGGGGTGTGGAAGGGGATATTGAGAAGTTATTGCGACTGGGCGACACGATCAAGAAAACGTCATTGTGCGGGCTAGGGCAGGCGGCGCCGAATCCGGTGATCAGCACCATCAAGCACTTTCGTTCGGAATACGAGGCCCATATTACCGAAAAACGGTGTCCGGCGGGTGTATGCACCCATCTGTTAACCTACACCATTATTCCCGAAAAGTGTGTGGGCTGCGGCGCCTGTAAGCGCAAATGCCCAGTGCCTTGCATCACGGGCACTCCCAAACAGGTTCATGAAATTAACGCCGCGCGCTGCATCAAGTGCGGGCAGTGTTTTGAAGCGTGCAAATTCGATGCGGTGAAAAGGAAATAGCCATGACAACGGATAAGAAAGTTACACTGTGGGTGGACGGCGTTCAGGTGACGGTTCCCGAAAAAAGCACCATTCTCCAAGCGGCCGACTCCGTTAATATCAATGTGCCGCGCTTATGTTATCATCCCGACCTGAGCGTAATCGGCGCCTGCCGTGTGTGTGTGGTCGAGGTGGATGGCCAACGCAATCCGGTGGCTTCGTGTTCGTTTCCAGTCGCGGAAGGAATGAAGGTTAAAACCTCGTCGCCCCTGCTGCGGCGCTTGCGCCGCGACGTGGTGGAGCTGATTTTGGATAACCATCCAATGGACTGCCAGACCTGTGACCGCAATGGAACATGCGAGTTGCAGAAGTTGGCACATGACCTGGGGGTGCGGGAGCGCCTGTTTGAGGGGGAACGGAAGCGGTTTCCGCAGGATGAATCCTCGCCTGTGATACGGAATCCGGAGAAGTGCATACTTTGCGGCCGGTGTGTGCGGGTGTGCGATGAAGTCCAGGGTGTTCATAATCTCAGCGTGCAAAATCGCGGTTTCCACAACGTGGTGGCCCCGGCCCACGGCCATAAAATGATCGATTCGGTCTGTATCCACTGCGGCCAGTGCGTGAATGTGTGCCCCACTGCAGCGTTCACAGAGCAGGATGCCACCGAGTCCGTCTTCGCCGCGCTCTCGAATCCGGATTTGCATGTCGTGGTGCACACCGCGCCGGCCATCCGGGCGACGATCGGCGAGGGATTTGAATACCGGCCGGGAACGCCGGTGACCGGTAAGCTGGTTACGGCGCTTCGTATGGCTGGCTTTCATAAGGTGTTTGACACCAATTTTGGCGCCGACCTGACCATTATTGAGGAGGCAAACGAGTTTATTAATCGCCTGCAGAAGAATGAACGCCTGCCTTTGATCACCTCATGCTCGCCGGGCTGGGTGAATTTCATGGAGCGCTTTTATCCGGAACTTATCCCTCTGACCTCGACCTGCAAGTCGCCCATGAGCATGTTGTCCGCCCTTCTTAAAACCTACTATGCGGATAAAATGGGCATTGATCCCAAGAAGATCTTCGTGGTGGCTATCATGCCCTGTACGGCGAAGAAATTCGAAATGGGACGACCCGAACATCGCGCTCCATGGGGGGCGCCTTACACGGACGCCGTGTTGACCACCCGCGAGTTGATCTGGATGTTCAAGTGCCTTGGCATTGAGTTTCGCGATCTGGCTGACGGGGCTTTTGACTCGCCACTGGGGGTCTCCTCGGGGGCCGCCGATATTTTCGGAGCCACAGGCGGGGTTATGGAAGCGGCATTGCGGACGGCCTACGAGAAGGTTACAAACAAGGAACTGGGCGAAGTGGAATTCATGCAGGTTCGCGGAGTGGAAGGGGTCAAGGAGGCAACTATTGATATTGACGGTACGCCCATCAATATCGGCGTGGCGAACGGTCTCCAAAATGCCAAGAACCTACTGGATCGCGTTTTGAGTGGCGAGAAGGTCTATCACCTGATAGAGGTCATGGCCTGCCCCGGCGGATGTGTGGCGGGCGGCGGCCAACCCTATCCCCCGCACGGAATGCATGTTTTGGACCCCGAATTGGCACGCTTGCGGGCACGGGCGCTTTATGCGATTGACGGCGCGAAAACTTTGCGCAAGTCGCACGAGAACCCGGCCATCGACGCGCTCTATGAGAATTTTCTGGGCGCCCCAAACAGCCATCGTTCCCACGAGTTGTTGCATACCCATTATCAACCCAAATACCCGCGAGGTGTGAAGTGAAGTCTGAATTGATGCTTCAGGAAAAAGCAAAGGCCAAGGCGGTACTGCCGGAGGCGGTGGTTATTTTTATCGAAGATTGTTTGGCGACACCTCATCCCGGCAGCCATTTGATCCCGGTGTTGCACAAGGTGCAGGAGCATTTTGGATATCTGGACACTGAACACATGAATGCGGTGTCGACGTTGATGCAGATTCCTTCGGCAAAAGTGACCGGAGTGGCCAGCTTCTACCACTTTTTCAAGTTCACGCCGCGCGGCAAACACCGGATCTCGCTCTGCATGGGGACAGCCTGTTTTGTCAAGGGCGCCGGAAACGTCCTGGATAAAGTGAAGGGACTACTGGGTATTGATGTTGGACAAACGACTCCTGACCGGTTGTTTACGATTGATGTGGCCCGCTGCGTCGGTGCCTGCGCGCTGGCGCCGGTGATGATCGTCGATGAAAAGGTGTACGCCGGGGTCAAGCCCGACCAGGTGGCCAAAATTCTGGCGGAATACGGGTTCGATCCCAAAAAGAAATCATCCCCCGTCAAATAACCGGCGGCGCTTATGAACCGTCAACCGATACAGGCACTGATGGAGGATGGGTTCCGACCTGAAGCGGCTGAGTTGGTGCGGCTACTGGGCTGTTCAGGAGCCGATCAGGCCGCGTTGTATCACGCCGCTGACAGGGTTCGCCAGGCTCAGTTTGGCGATGAAGTATTCCTTCGTGGGATTATTGAATTTTCCAATTATTGCCAAAAAAACTGTGACTACTGCGGAATCCGGCGAAGCAACCAAACAGCCCGGCGTTACCGAATGTCTCCGGACGAAATTGTTGCGGTCGCTGTGCAGGCGGAACGGCTGGGGAATACGACCGTGGTGCTCCAGTCCGGAGAGGATCCCTGGTTCACCTGCGAGCGGATATGCGAGATTGTATTCGGCATCAAGGCGGCGTCGGGAATGGCTGTGACGCTCTCACTGGGTGAGCGCTCCTTGGATGAATTGCGGGCCTTCAAGGCAGCTGGGTGTGACCGGTATTTGTTGCGATTCGAGACTTCGGATCGTGCGATATTTGAGCGTATCCACCCTGATGATGATTTCAATGAGCGATTGGAATGTCTGGCGAACATCCGACGTGCGGGCATCCAGGTGGGTAGCGGGTTTATGATTGGCCTACCGGGCGGTTCGATGGAAACGATCGCGCGGGACTTGTTATACGCCACTAAGTTGGAGTTGGATATGATCGGGTGTGGCCCTTATCTCCCGCATCCTGAAACTCCGCTGGCCGATGAACCCTGTTTGGAAGAACGTGAAGTTTATTTTAAGACGATCGCTTTATTGCGACTTCTGAATCCGAAGTCCCATATTCCCGCAACGACAGCTTTTGATGCCCTGTGCGAAGGGGGGCGTGACCGGGTGTTGACCTGCGGGGCCAACGTCTTCATGCCCAATGTCACCCCGAAAAAATATCGGGCGCTTTACCAGCTATATCCCAATAAACCCTGCGTGGATGAGGATGCCGGCCAGTGCGCCGGTTGTGTCATGGGGCGCCTGACGCGACTCGGACGCAAGGCTGGTCAAGGGGCCGGCCATAGCATCCGCAATGGGTAGGGACGGCTCGCCAATCCGTCGGTAGCGGCCAGCGGCGTCGCCGCCCTGCCGCTAGTCCACCCCGTTACTGATCCCTTACCCCAAATTATTCCCGCGGTTTGAAGGATGATATCTTCGCCAGTTCCTCAAAAAGTTCTTTTTCGCGTGGCGACATTCGTTTGGGAACGACGATCCGGATAAGAACAACGAGGTCGCCCGGTTCCAGCCCTCTCTTTTGGGGTAACCCTTTCCCTCGGAGTCGGAGTCGTTGCCCGGATTCCGTGCCAGGTGGAATGGTCATGAAGGCCTGTCCCTGTAGAGTGTGGATGGATACCTTGGCGCCCAGTGCCGCCTCCCATGGGGCGAGGGCGCACTCGACTTCCAAATTGCTGCCGTCCACTTTAAAAATGGGGTGGGGGACAATGTGAATGGTCAGATAAAGGTCACCCGTGGCACCACCTGGGCCTTGTCCGCCCTGTCCCGCAAGCCGAATACGGGCTCCTTCTGAAATGCCGGCAGGTATCTTGACCTGATAGGTGCGGGTCTGTACCTGCATTCGTGCGCGAGGATCAGGCTCTGTGGTTTGAAGCCGGATGCTTTTTGAGGCGCCGTGACAGGCTTCTTCAAGCGTGATAGCAATCTCCGCCTCCTGATCCTGGCCCTGGGGGGCAAATGTTTCATCGCCACCCCACATATTGGCCCGGGCGCCTTGAGGAGCGCGGCCGCCAAATTGCTGCCCGAATAGCATTTCAAAAAAATCACTGAATTCACCCATGTCCTGGCCCTTAAATCCACGGCCCCCTCCGCCAGGGGCACCACGATGGAATTCAAAAGGACTGCCGCCAAAATCGGGTGGGGGACGGAAGTCCTGGCCGGCCTGCCAGTTTCTTCCGAGCTGATCGTAACGCGCCCGTTTTTCCGGGTCGCTCAAGACCTCATTAGCCTCGCCGATTTCCTTGAAACGCGCTTCTGCCCCGGCACTTTTGTTTAAATCCGGATGATATTTCCGTGCGAGTTTGCGATACGTTTTCTTGATGTCTTCCGCGCTTGCCGACCGGGGAAGCCCGAGAATCTCGTAATAGTCTTTAAATTTTACGCTCATATTATATAGTTCAGGTTATTTTGACAGGAAATCATAAACGAGAGCCAATCACCAGCTTCAACTGGAAGCCGGTTTGTGATGCGTTAACGGTCATTTGGGCTTGATTCAATTCACGCAGAATGGCCGCCGCGATCCCAACCTGATCCAGGGTTTCGCGTGTAGCGGGCGCTTCGCTTGAGGCGTCAAACAGGGCCGCCAGTTTGGCCACGCCAGCGGTGGTTTTGAGGGTTTGCCCAATGCCATTCAGGTTGGCCCAGCCACTGGCGGAGGCCGATGATGAAGGCGCCACTTCCCATATGGTTTTCCCGTTAGCTGGCTGGGTCAGGAGTTTTTTTAGTGACGACGCGTTGCTCGCGAGGATCAACCAGTTACCGGTCACGGCATAGGCCGCCCGTTCCCCCGGTTCAAAGGAACCATAAAAGTTCTTCCGGTTTTCCTGAATAGAGGTGAGTCGCAGCCCGTTTTCGGATTCAAACAAACTGGTAGCGAGGCTCAATCCGTACCGGCTGTTCAACTGTTCCACGGCGTGACGGATCCGTGAGTCGGCGTCGGCTTCATCCCGCACCTGAAATCCGACCAGAACGGTTGGAACTTTGACGCCCTTTACCAAGGCTCGCAACTTCTGGCCCATGGGGCCGCGAATTCGGCCATTATGATCTTGGTCCAGAATGGCGGTAAAGGCCAGAGCATGGGAAGGGGCGTTGTTGGTATCCGCCAGTTCACGCACGGTTTCCATGAGCAATGACGACGGTTCTTGCGGGATCAGCGCGGAGATCCAATTCAGGGGCAGTAGAGACAGGAAATCTGAGGTTCCACCTAGTAGTTCCATGGCTTTTTTTGTTCCTTCCGCCTCATTGAGCGAAACGGATGCGGGTAGGGGGACTGTTCCAGCCATGTCAAGCATCAGCCTTTCAGGTTTAATATCAATCTGAAATGCGACCGGTTTGTGGCCTGCGTCAAACCAGCCCCAATGCTTTGGAAAACCCGCCAAAAGTCCGCGTGCCGAATCAGGTTTACCGGATGCTAAAGCCGTCCTGCGGTCTGGATAGTTTTCTGCCGATTCCAAGAGTGTCCTAACTCCGAAGGGATCCTCCGAGATGCACGCTAAAACGAGGCCTTCAGACAGCGCTAGCGAGAGGCGTAAATTTGTTTTTCCGAATTTTGTGCGGGTCAACCAGACGGTTAGGTGGCCGTTATCAAAGGAGATAGGAATAAGATCCCGGCTCCTGATCCAACTCACTTGCCAGCGCAAGAGACGACTTTGGCGGCCGATCCATGAGGCGGCGATTAAGGCAGGTTTATGCTGGGGGCCCATGGCGGGCATATACGCCATGACCAACTGATCGGAAGCCAGCTTTTCGGTCCATTCCCGCACCACCTTGTTGGTGGCCAGACCGGCGAGATCGCCGTCCTCCACGCCTGCCGCCTTTATGGCACGCAGCAGCATAGGATTATTAAAAACAGGATCCCAGTCATCCGCCAGATTATGATGAACGCTGACCACGGAGGCATCGGCAGGAATAGCGGCAAACACCCGGTCGGGGCGGTAGGGAACATAGAGAATCCACCAGACGCCAAGGATCAGGCTGACTGCCAGAATACTCCAAAACAGGATCTGTTTCGTATGTTTCATTCTGACTTCTAAGTTTTGATGCTTCGGACAAGATCCTGAACGCATTTCATTTTGTGCCGGACGAGATAGTCGGAAATTCCTTCAATGACCTGAAGTGAGGTCAGTGGGTCTGTGAAGTTGGCCGTCCCCACGGCAACCGCCGAGGCGCCGGCAATTATAAACTCAATCGCCTCCCGGGCGGAGGTAATGCCGCCGATGGCAATCACCGGTATCTGGACAACCTTGGCCACTTCATAGACCAGTTTGACGGCGATGGGATGAATGGCCGGGCCGCTCAGGCCACCCGACACGTTGGCCAGAATAGGTTTTCTGGTTTCGATATCAATAGCCATGGCGGGGAAGGAATTGATCAACGAAATGGCATCGGCACCATTATTCTCGCAAACCTTGGCAAAGGCCCCGATATCCGAAACGTTGGGCGCTAGTTTCGGAATGATGGGCAATTTTGTTCTGGCGCGCACGGCGGCGACCACGCGCGCGGTGGAGTCGAGGTGGGTTCCGAATGAACTGCCGCCGGCCTTGATGTTGGGGCAAGAGATATTGACCTCCAATGCATGAACGCCTTCCACCGTGTCAAACCAGGCGGCCACCTCGGCATATTCCTCCAGCGTTTTACCCCAGATATTAACAATGACCGAAACATCAAACTTGCGGAGGAAGGGCATATATTTCTCGGTAAAGCCTCTGGTTCCAGGATTTTGAAGCCCAATGGCGTTGATCAGGCCGGCGGGAACTTCAACTATCCGTGGTGTCCGGTTTCCGCCCCAGGGTTCCAAACTGATTCCCTTAACCACAATTGCGCCCAGTTTGTTCAAGTCCACCAGATCGGCATATTCTGGGCCATATCCAAAGGTTCCCGAAGCCACCATGACAGGATTTTTTAGTTTGAGTCCCGCGAGATCAATAGCGAGTGTCGGTTTCATTTTAGTCTTCCCAAATGACATCACGGGATTCAAACACTGGACCATCCTTGCAGACGCGGGCTACGGTATTCTGGCCGTTTAGTCGCACTTTCTGCACACAGGCGAGGCAAGCGCCAACACCGCAGCCCATGTGGCGATCTAGGGAAAGCCAGGCCTTCCAGTTTCCCTTGATGGCTCGATCCCCAACTGCCTTCAGCATACCGTTCGGTCCACAGGCATAAAACTTCGGGATAACTTTCCCGGTTTCCGTTATTAGCCAAGCGTCCAAGGGCGTGGTGACGAGGCCTTTTTCGCCGAGAGAACCGTCATCGGTGGCGATGCGTACATTCCAGCCGAGTTTATTGAAGTCATCGGCAAGCAGGATATCCACGGCTTTGGCGCCGCCGATGAAAAGAATGCCGCGCTGGGCCATGCGGCGCGCAAGAAAATACAAGGGTGCAACACCGTATCCGCCGCCGACCAGTACGGGGGTGGCACCAGAGTCCACGGTCAGGGGGAATCCATTCCCGAGTGGTCCGACAATACTGACGGTATCGCCTACCTTCAGGGATTGCATGGTCGCCGTACCGCGGCCGATTGTTTTGTACAGGATAGAAAGTTCCTGGCCTTCCACCTTGTAGATACTGAATGGCCGCCGCAATACGGCGTCATGCAGACTTGCAATGCGGAGATGAATAAATTGTCCTGGTTGCGCTGTTGCCGCCACTTCGGGAAGGGTCAACCTGAGCACCCGATACTCGGTGCCCATGAGTTCATGACTTGCAACGGTGCCTTTTTCAATACGCATAATGACTCCACACAGATGATCGAAGCAGAGGACACCTTACCGATTGACCCCGATTTTCACAACCAAATCCGCTCTAACAGCCTGTCGAAAAACCGTTCCGAACGCCGAGGCCGGCCTCCCTCGCAGTTTGCGATCAAGCACTGTGACTGAATTTCGGGGGGCGGCCTCGCCGACCGGCTTCATGGTAAGTGTGTAGATTTCAGTTCGTGGCGTTTCAGCCCTTGACATTATCTTAAAAGTAATAACATATTTAGTTTCGTTAAATGTGTCGTCAAGGTTTTGAGCACGAGATCGTCGGGAAAGTCATGGTCGCCTACTGAAATGAACGAGCGGAAAACCATAGTTGATCATCAGCCCTCATCCGTCGCGTTCCGCTACCGCATTACGGTTGCCTATGATGGGGGCGCTTATGCCGGGTGGCAGGTTCAGCCGAAACAAATGACCGTCCAGCAGGCGCTTGAAGCGGTGCTGAAAAGTCTCTCCGGCGAGACCGTCAAGGTGCATGGGAGCGGCCGAACTGATCAAGGGGTTCATGCCGAAGGCCAGGTGGCCCATTTCGATCTCTCGAAAAAATGGGTCTGCGGGCATCTTCAGAATGGCATGAATGCCAAACTTCCTCAGGATATCCGCGTGCTCAAGGTGGCGCGGGCCAAGCCTGATTTTCATGCCAGGCGGAGTGCGGTGAAAAAAGAATACCGGTATTTCATTTGGAATGCCAAGGTCATGAATCCCACTCGCCGCCAGGTTTCGGTCCATATACGAAAATCGCTTGATGTGAAGGCCATGCAAGCGGCCGCCCGTATTTTGACTGGTAGGCATGATTTTGCCGCTTTTACGGCCAATCCGAACCGTGAGGTTGAAAGCACGGTTCGGGAAGTGTATTCTCTAAGCGTCAAACGTACCGGATCGCAGGTTATCATTCGGGCTGCCAGTGAGGGATTCCTTTACAAGATGGTGCGTAGCCTCACTGGGCTCCTATTAAGGGTGGGGGAGGGGGCCATACCTCTCGACGAGGTCAAACTAATTCTAGCTTCCAAGATACGCACCGCCCGTGTCCCCACCGCACCGCCCGAAGGACTTTTCCTCTGGCGTGTGTGGTACTAACCCCGCCAGTCATCTCATCTCGCTTATTTTCTCATTTTTGTGGCGTGGCCGGGTACTTCCTGACATAATGCGCGGCCAATTTGAGCCTGTCGTAGCGCGGGGCTAAGCTGATATGAATTACGCACAACAAAAAGCAACGGGACATTTCATCATTCTGCCATCACTCCTGGCGGCGGATTTCGGCTATCTAGCTGATGGGGTCAGACTGGCGGAGGTTTCAGGGGCAGACGGGTTGCATCTTGACATCATGGATTCGCATTTTGTGCCTAATTTGAGCATGGGGCCAGATGTGGTGGCCATGGCAAACAGGACGACCACGATTCCGCTTAGCGTCCATCTAATGATGTCGAAACCGGAAGCCTATTTGCAGCCCTTCATCAAGGCCGGCGCTGACGTGCTCCTGATTCACGTTGAAATTGAAGGGGATATCCGTGGTATGTTACGAACGATTCGAACACTGGGCGCCCGCCCGGGAATTACCCTCAACCCGGACACCCCAGCGGAATCGGTCAATGAATTTCTTCCCGACGTGGATGAAGTGCTCTGTATGTCCGTTCATCCCGGCTATGGGGGGCAGTCTTTCATTCCATCGGTGGCGTCCAAGATAAAAACCCTCCGCACCATGATCAAAACCCGAGGCTTGGATGTGGATATCAATGTGGATGGCGGAATCGATCTGAGCACGGTTACCGTGGCGGCAGCGGCAGGCGCCAATGTTTTTGTCGCAGGGACTTCGCTTTACAAGGCCTCCAATATGCGTGAGAGAGTCGCTGCCATGCGTTCGCTCGCCGCCCAGGCGTATGACTCGATGAAGGATTAAAGACACACCCATGCATCTTCAAGATCAAGCCAATCTCAAAACGTTACCGGCTATCCGGAATTTCTGCATTATCGCCCATATTGACCACGGTAAATCAACCCTCGCGGATCGATTGCTGCAGTTGACGGGAACCATTGAGGCCCGCGTGATGCATGACCAGATCCTTGATAGTATGGATCTTGAGCAAGAACGCGGTATAACCATCAAAAGTCATCCGGTTACGATGGCGTACACCGCCAGGGACGGCATCACCTATGAATTGAACCTCATAGACACTCCTGGGCATGTGGATTTTACCTATGAGGTCTCTCGCAGCATGATGGCTTGCGAGGGGGCCATTCTTGTTGTGGATGCCGCTCAAGGTGTGGAAGCGCAGACGGTGGCCAACACTTACCTGGCCATTGAAAATAATCTCGAAATCATGCCGGTAATCAACAAGGTGGATCTGCCGGGGGCAGAACCTGATGTGGTTGCCAAACAGATTGAGGAAATATTATCCATTGCCGCCGACGATGCCTGCCGAATTAGCGCAAAAAGCGGATTGGGCATCACCGATATGCTGGAGTCCGCAATTCTGCGACTTCCCCCGCCGAGAACCTGCGATGACGGGTATCTCAGGGCGTTGGTGTTCGATTCCGTCTATGATGCGTTCCGCGGCGTTGTCACCTATATCCGTATGGTAGACGGCGAATTGAAGGCGGGGGATAGGGTTCATCTGCTGGCCAGTGGACTAGATACCGAGGTTAAAGAAGTGGGGCGGTTCCATCCCAAAATGGAGCCCTGCAAAAAACTGACGGCGGGGCAGGTGGGGTATGTCATCGGCACCATCAAGACGACCTCGGATATTAAGATCGGTGATACGCTCACCATGCATAACAAGCAGGTCACCAAGCCGCTGCCCGGAATGAAAGAGATTCATCCGATGGTATTCAGCGGGCTTTACCCGGTGAACACAGCCGACTACGAGAAACTGAAGCAGAGCATGGAGAAACTCAGGCTCAATGACAGTGCCTTCACCTATCAGTCGGAATCATCCGTGGCGCTGGGATTCGGTTTCCGATGCGGGTTTCTCGGGCTGCTTCACCTTGAGGTCGTCCAGGAACGTTTGCGCCGGGAATTCGATCTCGACGTCATCAGCACCTATCCCTCGGTTATCTATCGCGTGCACCTGAGGGACAACTCCATGATCGAGGTCGATAACCCAATCTATCTGCCAGACCCCACCCGGGTGGATCACATGGAAGAACCCATGATCCGAGCTTTCATCATTTGCCACAACGAGAACATCGGCGACATTCTCCGTGTGGTCATGGACCGGCGCGGCACGGTGGAAAAGACCGAGACACTGGATATCAAGCGCGTGATGTTAAGTGCTACCATGCCGCTGAACGAGATTCTGATCGATTTTCATGACTGCCTGAAGAGCATAAGCCGTGGATATGCCTCGATGGATTATGAACATACGGGCTACGCCCCCAGTGACCTGGTGAAAATGGATATCCTGCTGAATGGCGAGGTCGTGGACGCTTTTTCGTGCATCATCCACCGGGACAAGGCTGTGTATCGCGGGCGCCAGATGTGTGCTGCCCTGAAGGATGTGATTCCTCCGCATCAATTCACGGTACCGATCCAGGCGGCCATCGGAAAAAATATTGTGGCCCGCGAGACCATCAAGGCCATGCGCAAGGATGTGACCGCAAAATGCTATGGGGGCGATATTTCCCGCAAGCGCAAGTTGTTGGAGCGTCAAAAAGAAGGCAAGAAGCGCATGAAGGAAATTGGATCTGTTAGTGTGCCGCAGGAGGCCTTTATCTCGGTACTGAAGACCACCGGTTGAAAGAAAGCGACCCCATGGTTGGATATTTTGAAAAGCGTCGGATTTTGAAACTCGGCAGGGAATGGCTTCATCACGCACGCCTGTGTCGCCACCTCCGCGAAGATATCGCAGGTCAGGATGCACTTAACCGTCTCGATAAAGCCGAGGCGGATTTGAAGAAGGCCGTGGCAAAGCGGGATGCCTCGATCATCGAGGCACACTGCGAATCGGTTCACAAAGCCATCTCGGTCGTGATGCCCCCTAAATCTTTCCCGGGACTGCGGGAGAATCTTGAGGTAATCGTCGTCGCTATAGCGGTTGCCATGGCGTTTCGAACCTTTTTCTTGCAGCCATTTAAAATCCCAACCGGCTCCATGCAGCCGACGCTCTATGGGATTCACTTTGAGCCGGCAAGCGGGAAGGGGATATTTGACATGGGGCCGCTATGGATGGCTAGATGGCTTGTTTTCGGGGAAACTTATGTTGACTATAAAGCCAAAACCGCTGGAGTGGTAAGGGGGCCCTATTCTTTTAAAAGCACGGACGAGGGTAAGGTGGCTTGTTATGACATTGGTGGTTTGGCGCACTATATCCCGGAGGCATTGCCGAAGACCACGCTTTTAAGCCAAGCAAATTTAATGCTTACAGTTAAGCCAGGTGACGAGGTGGTCACCGGGCAGGTTATCGCTCGTGGGATAAAGATCACCGGAGATCATCTTTTTGTAAATCGAGTGAGATGGAATTTTATGAAACCAACCCGTGGTGAGGTAATGGTGTTCCGCACGGATGGCATTCCCATTCCCAGGTTGAGTGAACGAACTCATTATATTAAGCGGATGTGTGGGTTACCCGGCGAGTCGATATCCATCCATGAGCCTGAACTCATTGTCAATGGGAAGCCGGTCGCTGAGCCTTACCCCATACGCAGGATTGAAGACCGGGTTTCCGGTTACGCAGGGTATTATTGTCCGGGAGATCCAGAGGCTCTTTACATTCGGTCATCCAATGATGTGGTCACCCTGGGCCCAAACAAGTATTTGGCGCTGGGAGATAATACCCATAACAGTCTAGATGGCCGCTACTGGGGGCCTGTTCCTGCAGCGAATCTTGTTGGCCCTGCCATGGTCGTCTATTGGCCCATCTCTAAGCGCTGGGGCTGGATCCAGTAAAGAGCTAGAATCCCAGATGTTACAAACGACCTGAATTATCAGCCAATAGCAGGTTATACACAACGTCGCATAATATATCTTATGTCTACTACGATGCCCTGAAAAAGGACGATATCTGCAAGGATTCTGTATTTTTGCGTTTCTTTAGGGTTTGAGGCTAACCCTAGCAAATGGCAGGTTTCCAGGGGTTATGATCAGCCTGAACTATGGCTGCATCTGGTAGACTTGCTTCGTGACTACTCCGCCACGCTCGACTTCCAGCACGACGGCACTCAGCCTGTCTTTCAGGAACTGATCTATGAACGATTCGGCCCTACGGCGATTCGTCATGGCTAGCGAATTGACCGACCGTACAATGTCTCCTTGCTGTAGCCCGATAGAATCAAAAAAGTCTTTCTCGCCCTCAAGTCCTACGACATATCCGGTGATCTTGTTCCGTTCATCACGTACAGGCTTCATGGTGTCGAAAACGGCAACCATCCGATCCGGCTCATCAAGTAACTCCTGATAATAATCAAGGAGTGGCTTCCGCCTGAACTGCCACCGGTTGTCCTGAACCTTTACGCAACCAAACTTATTGGTTCCGTTCGAAGCACCGCCAGTCTGATTACTGGCCACGGCAATAGTGTCTGCGGATTGCAAACGGGAAGCAAACTCCACCCAAAGATCCCGTGTGCCCGCCGTAGTCTGAAGGATGACGTGGTCATGAAAAATCGCTTGAACCTTTACCTCATCAAGCCGATCGCCAACGGCCACAACAAACTGCTCGTGCTTAAGGGCGTCATCAAGAATCGCCTTAGGTTGAGGTTCCCCCAGCCCTTCAATGAAAAAAGTCCCCCTGAGTTGAAATCTGTCGGGAGCTGTAATTCCATAAGCATTTCCGGATGATTTCTCGGAGAGCGCCTGCATAACTCTCCAAACTTCTCCGGTTAAACCAAGTGGAGTCGGAGCGGCGATGGCGGGCTGACTTGGGGGTGGCTCAATGCTCAATGAGGGAATGCGAGTCCAGGACTGGTAGTAGAAAGCGGCAAGCAAAGCACTTACCGGAAGAGTCACACCGATCATCCACCGGGCGGCATTCTGATATCGAAAGGCAATGGGCATAAGCCGGATTTTGTTTCCCGCGAACGGGATCAGTCATTTATCTAAGCGATCAACCCGAAACCGCGTGCCGCTTTCGCGGCAACACAAGGCGGGCCACCTCAGGTTTCCTATTTGATCTTGCTCCGGATGGGGTTTGCCATGCGACGCTCATCTCTGATCGTCCGGTGGTCTCTTACACCACCTTTTCACCCTTACCTCGACGATGCCTTTCAGCATCGACGTGGCGGTATAGTCTCTGTGGCACTTTCCGTGACCTCCCTTTAAAGAAAAGCCCCCGGGCTTGTTAGGCTCCGGCATCCTGCCCTCTGGAGTCCGGACTTTCCTCTCCGGCTTGCTTGCGCTAAAACCGGAACGACCGAACGCCCACTGCCTTTCAATATCACAACTCCCTCGTTCAGTACAACATTCGCCCGCAATATCCACAGGCGACCACATCCAGTTGTTTTTTTGCATCGTGACAGATATACGGAGGCAACTTCATGTGACAGCCGCCGCAGGTGCCATTATCCTCAACCCCAACAAGAACCTTGGCTTTCTTGTTCTTGAAAAACCGTTCATATTGACTGAGTCGGGCTGGATCCACATCCGTGGCCAATTTCGCGCGAACTTGTTGTACACGCACCAATTCGGCCTTAATATCAGTCCCCCGCCCCTCGATGGCGGAAAACTCCTGATTGATGCCACTTTCCTCAACTTTAAGTGCGTCTTCACGTACTTTCACATCCGCTTGGGCGGCCTCAACCGTTTCCATGATTTCAAGAATCTGGTCTTCGACCTGCCGGATCAATTTTTCCACTCCGCCAATCTCGTTCTCCATGGCCCGGAATTCTTGATTGTTCTTGAGTTGCATCTGCTGCTCGCGATATTTGCGGATCTTGTCGCGGTACGATTCAATTTCGAGTTCACACTTTTTAATTCCGGCCTGGCGCGACTTCAGTGTCTCTTTTGCCGCCAGCACCGCCTGGCGGTGCTCGTCGAGCATGGAATCAATGGCCTTCTTCCTTAAGGGAATGTCAGCCAGCTCTTTTTCGAATTTTAGAATTCTCAGATCGTGATCCTGAAGAACGAGCAACTTTTCGATTAAGGGCGTCATAAATCACCACGGTAAAAGGTTGAAAAAATCGGTAGTCACTATGTCACACGCCTGAAGGCAAGTCAACGACGGGCTCACGCCTAAATCCGGTCTGGCGTCTCAATCCCTAACAGGTTCAATCCCTGCCGCAGGATCTTAGCGACTACGGTGCATAGTCTTACGCGGCTTTCGCGCACACCTTCCGGCGCCTTGATAAACGGAACGTTCTGATAAAAGGTGCTGTAGGCGGATGCCAATTCATAAAGATAATCGGCTAGCACGCTTGGTTTGTAACTTTCGGTGGCACGCAGCACGGTTTCCGGGAACCGGAGGATCATGATGGCCAAGACGCGTTCAATCGGCTCGCCAAGGCGGATGGGATAGGTCTCCAAATCAGTCTTGGGGTATAGGTCCCGATATTTGTCCTGAACACTGGCAATTCGGGCATAGGCATATTGGAGATACGGAGCCGAATTGCCGTCTAAAGCTAACGCTTTCTCCCAGGTGAAGGTCACCAGGCTCTGGGGATTCTGGCTCAAGTCAGTATACTTCACCGCTCCGATACCCGCCGCACGAGCAATATCTTTTTGACGCGCCTCTGGCATCTCGGGACTTGATTCCTTGACCACGGCAAGCGCTCGCGCCTCTGCTTCATCAAGATATTTCTCCAACTTGATTACATTGCCCTGACGGGTTGAGAACGTGCCTTCAGGCAGACGCATCAGTCCGAACCAGACATGTTCGAGATGCGTCTTGCACCCCAATTTTCGGGCCACCGCAAAAACCTGCCGGAAATGATTCTGTTGACGCTCATCTGTCACATAGACGATTTTGGAGGGATTAAACTCGGATATTCTGCTCTGGATGGTTGCTAGGTCTGTCGTGGCATAGTTAAAGCCGCCATCTGTTTTTTTTACAATACATGGGGGCAACTTTTCATCATCCAGAAAAGCCACCAAGGCCCCGTCACTCTCCCGCGCCAACCCTTGATCCAGCAGAGTCTGAACAACCCCGGCTAGGCGGTCATTGTAATAGCTTTCGCCCCGCACGAGATCGAAGGTCACATCCAGCCGTTTATAGATGTGTCCGAACTCTTTCAGGCTCAATTCCACGAATTGCTGCCAGAGTCTTCGATTATCCGGATCGCCCGTCTGAAGTTTTACCAGTTCCTGTCGCGCCTGGGACAGCCATGTCTCATCCTGTTTAGAGCGTTCGTAGCTTTTTACATAAACCCGTTCGAGTTCTTCGACGGGTTCGGCTTCAAGTGCGACGGGATCAGCATAATGACGGTAGCCCATGATCATGATGCCGAACTGGGTTCCCCAATCACCGAGATGATTGTCTGAGATCACTCGATATCCCAAAAAACGATGCAACCGATCCAAAGCGTTTCCAATCACCGTGGAGCGGATATGTCCGATATGCATAGGTTTGGCCACATTGGGACTGGAGTAATCAAGAATCACTGTTTTACCAGCTCCGATTTGCGGGGTTCCGCAATGGAGGTCACGCCCTGCCTCATCCACCCTGCTGGCAAGCCACTCCTGATTCAGGGTAATGTTGATAAAACCTGGCCCGGCAATTTCGAGTTTCGCCATCGCCTCAAGCGGAGCCGCATGTTTAATGACGGCTTCGGCAATCTGACGGGGATTTCTTTTTAATAATTTGGCAAATCCCATGGACTGATTACATTGATAGTCGCCAAATTCTGCGCTGGTTGTAACCACCACGGCAACAGTTCCCCACCCCTCCGTAATCTCAGGAAGAGTTCGTTGAAAAGCATCCCGCATCCAGTCCGAGAGCATTTGTTCGATCGTTGTCATGACGAGATCTCTTTATGCTCCGCGGATTAATTTCAGCAGTTCATCTCGGTGTGCTTCCATTCCCGCCTTAGTTTTGGCTTCCAGGTTCAGCCGGATCAGGGGTTCGGTGTTGGATGAACGCACATTAAACCACCAATCAGCATACTCTACGGTAATCCCGTCAAGTTCAAGGTGTTTGCCGCCTGAGTAAGTCCTTTGAATCGCCTCAAGGATCGCCTCGGCGCTATGCACTTCGGAATTGATTTCACCACTGGCGAAATAGCGCTGAATCGGCTTGATCAGCTCCGACAGGGTTTTCCCGGTCTTGGTAATGATATTGGCGATATAAAGCACAGCCATGGCGGAACTTTCCGTCGTGTAGTTATCCCGGAAATAATAATGTCCCGACAGTTCTCCGGCAAAGATCGCCTTATGATCCCGCATTTGTTGCTTGATAAAGGCGTGTCCCACCCGGCTCATCATCGGGATGCCCCCGTTAGCCTCAATCACTTCTTTGACCGCCCAACTGCTGCGCAAGTCGTAAAAAATCACGCCTTTTTCTTTTTCCAGAACGCTCATGGCGATCAGCGCCGTGATCATATCCATGGGCACGATGGCGCCTATTTCATCAATAAATCCAGCGCGGTCGGCATCTCCGTCAAATGCCACACCAAAATCGAATTTTCCATGGCGGACGGTTTCCTGAAGAGACTTCAGTGTCTCCGCATTCAAGGGATTGGCCTCATGATTTGGGAAGGTGCCGTCCAGTGTGTCAAAAAGACGCTTCATCTCCACAACCCCTTCCAGACATCGGGCTTCCAGAATCCCCATGGAGTTGGCAAAGTCGACAGCGATTTTGACGGGGCGCTTAAGCTGGGCAATCTTCTGGACGTGTTCGACATAAGCCGGCAAAACATCATGATTCGAAATGGAGCCCTGTTTGGCCGATGGCGCGGAAAAGTTCCTATTCATGACAATCTGTTCGATGTCTTTGATCCCGGTAGACCCGCTGATCGGGATGCCTTGCTCGCGGCAGAGTTTAAACCCATTCCATTCTCCCGGATTATGCGACGCGGTGATCATGATGCTGGCATCGGCTCCGAGAGAGCCGTTTGCGAAGTAGGACATGGGGGTCGAGCACAAGCCGATGTTAATAATATCGGCTCCCTGCATCCGAATTCCCTCGCAAAGCGCATCAAACAGCGGGATGGAATGCGGGCGCATATCGTACCCGATGACCACCTTTTTGCAGTTCAGAAAGGTCACGAAGGCGCGGCCAATGTCCTTGGCTAAACTTTCAGTCAGTTGCTTGCCGTAGACCCCACGTATATCATATGCCTTGAATATTCCCGCCATTCCTGCTTCTCCCGAATATGCTGAAAAAGAAAAAGGGACGCTTTGCAGCGTCCCGTGTCATTAGCGTAACTGATAACTCACGCCGCTTTTTTTACCGGCTTTTTAGCCGCCGCCTTTTTAACTGGGGCATGCTTGCTGCCTTTGACGGGAACTGAGGATTTCACAACCGGCGGCTTGGCCGTCTGCTGGGCTTTCAATTGAGCCTGCTTGGCGGCTTCCTCAGCCTTTTTGCGCATTTCTTCCTGAATGCGAAGCTGGTGTTGCCGGGTCCACTCCATTGCGGTCTGGCGAAGTTTCTCGGCTTCCTCCATCTTGCGCAGGCAATCCTGCTTCAACTGTTCGGAGTCCTGACGGATAATTTCCTTTTCGGCGCTAATCCGTTCGACATCTTTGCGGCGGTTTGACGCCATGACAGAGGCGATGATGGCCCATATCGCAACAAGCGCGACAAGCAGTAACAAAAGCATTACGGTTGTATTCTTAGGTTCACGTAGCGATTCATTTTCCATCATACCGACTCCCTTTTAGGTGTTATCCGTTTTTCACTATTGTGCGCTTGAAAAATCAGGGCCGAATATGCCGCATTGCCATTCGGAACACAAGTAGTTTTATTGAGTTTTTTCGCACTCTATGCCAGAGTGCTCATGTGATGGTCACCAAAACAGCCTTCAAACTGGGGATAGACGTTCTTCTGGAACATCACCCCGATTGGTTGGCGGGAAAACGCGTAGGACTTGTCAGTCACAGCGCCGCTATTGATGCCTCAGGAAGAACGTCGGCTGAAAAACTACACCACAGTCCCGGTATTGAACTGGCAGCGCTGTTTGGGCCGGAACACGGATTCAAGGGCCATGCAGCCGCCGGGAAATTAATGAAGGATGAAGTCCATGACGAATGGAAAATCCCCATATATTCTTTGTATGGTGCGGCACGAAAGCCGACACATGAAATGCTCAAACGCCTGGAACTGCTGGTGGTTGACTTTCAGGATCTTGGCGCAAGGCCCTATACCTATGTTTCCACGCTCGCGCTTGTCCTGGAGGCTTCAGCAGAGAATCATATGCCCGTAATTGTGGCCGACCGACCCATTCCCCTGCCCTTGAGTGTGGATGGTCCCGTGACCGATCCACGCTTCACCAGCTTCGTTGCGGCCTTGCCTCTGCCTATGCAGTACGGTATGACCCCTGCGGAAACGGCGCGATGGATCCAGCAGGAATTATACTCGGATCTTGACCTGCGTGTCGCACCCATGGAGGGGTATCGCTGCGAAGGAGATCGACAACCGCATTGGCCCCCTTGGTACCCACCCTCTCCGCGCATCCACTCATGGGAGTCTGCAGGCTTGTTTACCTGTACCGTTTTCGGGGAAGCGCTTCCCGCTTTGGACTACGGATCGGGAACTGACTTATCATTTCAGGTCATAGGGGCGCCCTGGCTTGAACGCCAGCGCCTGATCGATTGCCTGGATGGGAATGGCCTTGCCGGTGTGAGTTTTGAGCCTGTTGATTACCGGGCGCAATCCGGTCTTTATCAGGGAACTACAATTGCCGGACTGCGACTGATCATCACCGATCCCACGACCTTTCGCCCTCTTGTCACCTGCGTCACGCTCTTGGAGACCATAATCAAACTCCACGGAGCGAACCCACTATGGACAGCTTCCGGCACGAGGCCAGATTGGTTCGACAGCCTTTTCGGGACAGATCAAGTTAGAGTAGCACTGCAGGCCGGCAGGTTCGCTGCTGAAATTGTTTCTCAATGGCAGCCAGCTCTCTCTGGATACCAACTCAAGCGCCGCCCAAGACTTCTTTATGGAGCAAGATGAATAGACCTCGTAAAGCCATTGTTCTGGCGGCAGGGTTCGGCTCTCGACTCCTCCCCCTGACCCTCCTCAAGCCGAAACCCTTGTTTCCTGTATGGGGAAAGCCGGTCCTTGGGCACGCGATCGAATTGCTGCACCGCTGGGGTGTTCGGGATGTGTTGGTGAATACCCACTATCATGCTGACCAGATACTGGAGTACCTGAAATCTATTCGGATACCGGGTTTGCGAATTCAGTTGTCATTTGAGCCGGACATTCTCGGCACCGGTGGCGTGCTACCAAAGGCACGCTGGTTTCTTGATGACCAGCCGTTCTGGATGTTAAACGCGGATGTCATGGCCGACCTGGATGGAGCGCCCTTGATCGATGCGTATGAACAACAGTCCGTCGTCGCTGCCTTGTGGCTTGACCCCACACGCGGCCCCCGCACGGTGGAACACCGGAATGGATTGATTACCGTCTTCAAAAGTTCGCTTGCACGCACCGAGGGCACGGCCACCTTCTGCGGCTTGCAACTACTTTCTCCCCGCATCCTGAAGTTTCTTCCTGCGTCAGGGTTTTCGAGTATCGTGGACGCCTATGAGAACGCCCAAGCAGCCGGCGAGAAAATTGCCGGGGTGGTGGTGCCCCATGCTTACTGGGCCGACATTGGCAGTCAGGAAGCCTATCTCGCGACACACCGTGAAATGCTGGCTCTGCCACGGTGGAAAAAGCATAGCAAGCGGGATGGTCGCGTTGTTGCTACGGGAATAGGCACGATCATTCATCCCGGCGCCCAAGTAGATCGCTCTGTTCTTTGGGATAATGTTACCGTCTTCCCCGGCGCCAGCGTAAAAGATGCCATTGTCACGGATGAAGTCGCCTTGCGCAGTCCCGTGTCATACATGGCCCTTCGGGCTGATCGGTTGCCGGACGCCACTCTTGGCCGAATTCTAAAACAACTGGAATGGGATCCCCGTGAAACGATTATATCACCCCTCCCCCCCCGTGGCTCAGCCCGAACCTTTACCCGACTGGTAACGGGGGACAAAGCAAAAAGGGCTATGTTGGTCCAATACAGTCTCGATCGTCCGGAAAATGGCCTTTACACATACCAGGCCAGGTTTCTGGCTAAACACGGGATAAGCGTACCCGCTGTGCTTTTGGATTGGCCCAAGGAGCAGATCTGTGTGCTGGAAGATGTCGGGACAGATAGTCTTGAACATCTGATGCCCGGCCTCAGGCGGAAGCAATGCCTGACCCTCTATAAACAGACACTGGATAACGTCGCCCGGTTGCATGTCCGAGCCACCCGAGCCGCCTGTCGCCATCCCATTAAACTGTCCATGCCGTTCACTCGGCATCTTTACCTCTGGGAACAGGCGCTATTCTGCGATCAGTTTCTCCGTCGCCATTTCCCGGTGGACGACATCCTCTGTCATACCATTCAAAAAGAACTGGCTGGGTTGATACCGGTTCAACTCAGGGCGCCACGCGTCATTATTCACCGCGACCTGCAATCCAGCAACGTGCTTGTTCAGGATGGCAATATCTCCCTGATTGATTTCCAGGGAATGCGATTCGGCACGGCGGCCTATGACCTGGCTTCCCTGCTCTGCGATCCCTATGTTAATCTACCTGACGAGATTCGCGACGAGTTGCTGGATTACTATATGGGAATGGTTCCCGATGGTAAATCAGTACAAACTCTTTTCTGGATTGCGGCCGTGGAGCGGTTGTCTCAGGCGCTGGGGGCCTTCGGTCGACTGGGCGCCGCCCCTACCACTGCTTACTTTCTGAAACATATCCCCGCCGGAATCAATCAACTCAGAAACGCCCTGCTCCATGTTCCGGGTCTACCCACCCTCAAAAACTGCCTGATGGCAAAGGGGTGATTCCCGCCGAGAGCTGCTCAAGGATGCGTTTTAGTTTCCTGCACGCGGGCTGAGCTTGCGCGTAGATCTCTTCTGCCTTGTAGAACTCCAGAATATCGATGTTAAGGATATCGGGAGTGATGTAGACGTCTGGCGGATCAGACTTCAACTTCTCCGTAATAATCGACTTCTGCATGATGTCAAAGGTGCCCAACACAACCCGAAAAAGGCTGGGCATTTTGTGCGGGGTCTGTCGCAATTCACCCATAACATTGATGGCAACCACCATGTCGCAGTCGGCCAGCAGGTCAAAGGGGACAGGATTGACACTTCCGCCATCAATTAAAACCCGGCCATCCCGTTGTACGGGTGTAAATAATCCTGGCAAAGCCATGCTTGCCTTGATGGCATCCAGAAGTTCCCCGGATTCAATGACCACCTGCTCGGCTGAATAAAAATCCGTAGTCACAACCTGCAAGGGAATCTGCAATTCCGCAAACCGGCTGACGCTCATGGCCTCATAAAGGAAATCAATAAACTTGTCCCCCTTGAAAAGACCGCCGTGCCCGAATTCCAAATCGAGGAATTTGATCCATTTAAACGTATCTTTTCGGCGAAGTGCTTTTCGTAAAGATTCACCCTTGGCCATCAGCATGCCGCGTACGCCGTCGCGGATTTCCGCACCCGAAAGCCCAGAGGCATAGAGCGCGCCCACCACGGCGCCAATGCTGGTTCCCGCAATTCGATAAGGCCGGATCCCCAGTTCGTCAAACACTTCCAGCATAGGAATGTGCGCCAACCCGCGCGCGCCACCTCCGCCAAGTGCCAATCCGATTTTCTTCATGATCCAATCACTGCAATTCCCTTTTCAACTCTTCATATCGCCGGGTGGTGCGGGCACCCATCTGGGATTCGCGGTGATCAAAACCAAATGCCCGGCGCTTTACAGCCAGTACGGGGGGGGCCTGAATACGTTTGGCAACTCCCAGACCCTGATAGAGGTTCCACCACCGCTCCAAATCAGAAATAAAAGCCTTGGCGGAAGGGAAAAGGGCGCTCACTTTACCAGCATAGCCAAGATGCGATTCAAGGGTTCCCTCCCGATACCACTCCAGAATTTCTTCCGGTGTAATGCGATTCCAGTCTTCCACCCACGCCCGGAACAGGCAGTCATGATAAGGATAGATTAAGGGATCACCTTTTCCCTCATCCACCGCCTGTGCTGCGCTTAATTCTGCGGAGGGCACAACAGTAAAGGTCCCTTCAGGAATCACGGTCCGCCCATATACGGTATTATTTAGGTGACGCCCCACAGCATAGACTTCCCCCTTCCAAAGGTCGGCAATGTTGGCCAAATACCCTCCCAAATCGCCATAAAGCGTTGTGTAACCAACAGTCATCTCGGACTTATTGGCATTGCAGGTAAACACCCCTCCAAACGCCGCCGCAACAGACGCCAGTATCCGGGCGGAACGGTCACGAGCCTGCACATTCTCCAGCAGTAATTCGCTCAGCGCCAGTTTGCATTTGCCATCAGGCCATGTCACCTCGATGTCAGTCAATTGGGCGTGTGTGTGTCGGACGCTCTCCTCAATGGGGATTTCCATATAACCGCATCCGAGATTCCTTGCCACTTCCCGAGCCAGGGATAGGGTCGTTTTGGAGTTGAACCGACTGGGCATCGTAACGAGCAGCAATCGCTCAGGCGGAAGAATACGCCCGTAGATGGCCGCTACGACGGCGGAGTCTATCCCTCCCGACACCCCTACCACGACCCGTTTCACGCCACAAGCCTTCATGAATCGCTCCGTCCCATAACGGATCGCTTCATACAACTCGGCCACATTATCCTCACAGGGGATGATCGGTGTACCAAAAGCCCGCCCTCCACCGATTGGTAATACAAAATCTATGATGCCTTCGGCGTATGGGGAAAGTGGCTCGACACTATTCCCGTGGCCGTCATAGATGCAGGAGGCTCCATCAAACGTGAAAACCGTTTTGCCGTTATTCTGGATTCCCGTCGTATTGACATAAATCAATGGCCGCTGAATCATCGCTGCCGCAGCCGAAAAAACCCTGTTACGCTTATTATTTTTATTAAATGTAAACGGGGAGCAACTCGCATTAACCACAAAATCAACGCCCTGATCCGCCAAGAGCTGAAGCGGTGACACGTCATAATCCATGTCCCAAGCATCCTCACAAAGCGTCGCGCCAATCCGTCCGCATGCCGTGACGATCGGCGCTATTAAGGTGCTCAACGGCCGACCCAACTCACAAGCCAGTTTTCGGCTATCGTAAAAGTAACGACTATCATCGAACTCCCGGTAGTTGGGCATCAGAGTTTTGATGACAAAAGGGTATGGGCCCGCTGCCGGTCCGATGAAGCGCCCATTATCAATAACAAAAAGGGCGTTGTACTTGCGAACCCGTCCGTCCTCGTTCTTCTTGCACCAGTCCACGCCCACATTACCGAAGATGACGGTCAGTCCAAGGGCCGAGGCCCGTATCTCCTCGCCACACGCCTCGCAATCGCGCAGGAAGGATTCATGCTCCCATTCATCTCCCAGGAGATATCCCGGGATCGCCATTTCCGGAAACACTAGCAGTTCGATTCCGGCGAGTTTTGCCTCGGCGATTCTGACCAGCATCGCCTTGGTGTTTTCCTGTGGCCGTCCGGGAAGAACTTCCATTTGGACCACTCTGAGTTGAACTCGGGATGACATCAGTTTCACACCCTCCTGACTTTTTTAACCTCGGCGGCGTAAGAGTCGAACCCTTCGCGAGTCCCGATCATTTGCACCCCGACGGGAACGCCGTCTTTCATCACCAGTGCGCGAATCAGGGTTTCGGTGGAACCATCCAGAATGCGTTCCTCAGTGGCCGATGTGGCAACTTCACCAATGGAATAGATTTCAAAATTCTTGGTTCTAAAGGTCAACGGAATGGATTCCGGCCTATAGGGCTGTCCCGCCGTGCCCTTATGTGATGCAATGAGATTTAGCGCCGCCATCTTGCCTTGTGCGGTCGCTTCTCTCATGGAACATCGGGTCACGCCTGAAAATTGAATGACGTCGCCGGCAGCATAACAGCGCGGCATGGAAGTCTGAAGGTAATCATCCACCACCACTCCCCGTTCACAGATTAATCCGGCTGCCAATGCAAGAGTTTTTTCAGGTCTAGACCCAATGGATACCAGGCATAACTCCGCGTCCAAGGGTAATCCGTTGTCCAATTCCAAGGTGGTGGATGTGGTGCCCGCCCTGGCGGCGGCGACTCCATGTCCGGGCATGACGCTAATCCCCCGCTCCTCCAGACCTCGCAACAAGGCTTTGGAAGCAGGTGCCCCAAAATTAGAGGGCATAAGGCGATGCATCAATTCGACAATGGTTACCGACATTCCGGCCTCGACCGCATGCAGAGCCGCTTCAATTCCAAGAATCCCTCCGCCGACCACAACCAATCGACCCATTTTTGAAACGCGGTCCCGAATTGATTCCGCATGCCGCATATTCCATAAAGGCCATATGAAAGCTTCCGCGTCCTTGGCAAATGGAGGCAAGACAGGAGTGCTACCGTTAGCCAAAATCAATCCATCAAACGCCTCGTCCCCCCGGGTAGTTGTAACCCGGCTGTTTTTGGGGTCAAATCCTTCGATTGTTGTGGCAAGTCGTAAATCAATCTTCTGCTGCCCATACCAATCAGCAGGCTTGATTTGAATTGCAGGAAATACAGCCTGTCCAAACGCCAAAGCTACCAACCGCGGACGATAATAAGGGTGAACGGCCTCTTCCGAAAACAACACCACCTCCGCCCCATTCTCTCTCGCTGTTTTCGCCGCCTCCACGCCGGCATGTCCGGCCCCGATTATTCCAATTTTCATGATATTTCGTATCCTCATGCCTCTCAAGTAACCTGTGATGTTTGACTATGCAATGACTCATCTTAGAACGCAATTCAAACTGTCTCATCCTGTCTCTTTATAGTGAAAAGAAACAGATACAAGGATCCGAATATTATCGTTATGCATTATTGTGATCGCCATATCCTGTTGCCGCGAAATATGTTACAGCGTTTCAAGTCGGCTGATCCATCCCCGTTGGCACTCTCTATGCTAAAAGACTGTGATGAGCAATATAATACAAGGATTATGATAATGAAAACAGTATGTATCAAAGTAGAAAACAAAGGGTTACTGATCACGGTAGGTATAGCAGCCATTATGGCGGTATCTGGGTACAATGGTTACTGCGGAACGGATGGGGCTAAGACAGAAGGATGCGCCTCTGGAGTTTGTCCGATGGAAAAGCAGGCTAATGTGAAGGCAACCGCACTCTGCCCTATTGTATCAAAGGATGCCGTAATCAATACAGAGGGTCTAGCAATACTGATACGCTCAAAGGTACCATTGAAGGTGTTTGATGCGCGAATAGGTAAATATGATGACGGACGTCGTGTGCCTGGTGCCCAGACGTTGAGCCCGAGTGCGGAATCTGACGTCGTGAGCAAAGTGTTGCCCGACAAAAACGCATTGGTTGTTACGTATTGTGCCGGACTCACTTGTCCCGCAAGCAAGATGTTGGCAGATCACCTGAAGAAACTGGGCTATACCAACGTCATCGAGTATCCGCAGGGAATTGCAGGTTGGGCCGAAGCGGGGAACATGGTTGAGCAGAAGAAAGGGGAATAGAAAGGAGGACATAGCAAAGTAGTTCAACTATCGTAAAGGCCGCCGAAATTCTCTGAATTTCGGCGGCTATTTTTCTAGTCATGATCAATCATACTTGGGCTTTTTTCAAGTTCCAGAGAGGCTTTTTCCCAAGCTTCAACCGTTTCTGCCAATTCAGCCTGAATTTCACTCAAGCGCCTGTTAAGCGAGGCATAATCCGTACCGGGAACAGGCTTCATCATTTCACCCGAGAGTCTATCTTGCTCCTGCTCCAGCGCCGTCATCTTGCGTTCTGCGGACTTGACCCTGTTCTCCAGAGGACGCCGGATTTTACTCAATTCATGTCGTTTTTCAGCCCGTTCCCGCCTTATCGCCTTCCGATCCCCTCCTCCATCCTCATCGCCATTCCTATTCTGAATCCTAGCTTCTGGCTTCAGGCTTCTGGCTTCCGCTTCCGTCTTTTCGTGATAGTAGTCATACCCGCCTGGAAACCGCCGCACAGTTGGTGGCGTCATGGCCAGAATACTGGTGGCGACATGGCGGGTGAACTCGATGTCATGGCTGACCAGACAAACCGTTCCTTCATAATCATGCAGGGCATTTTCAAGCGCCTCGCGTGACGGGATATCCAAATGCGTTGTGGGCTCATCAAGCATTAGGAAGTTAGGTGGATTCACCAGCAGGCGGGCAAACGCCACCCGCATTTTTTCTCCACCGCTTAACACCGCGATTTTCTTTTCCACGGCGTCACCGGAAAAGAAAAAGCCGCCAAGCAAACCCCGGACTTCACGTTCCGACAAAACCGGAGCGGCCGACTTCACGGTTTCAAGCACGGTCCGGGTAGGATCCATAATCTCGGCGAAATCCTGGGCCTGATAACCAATGACAACATTGTGTCCCATTACGCGCCGCCCCTCAAGGAGCGGCAGCTTTCCCGCAATCGCCTTGAGCAGCGTTGTTTTGCCCATGCCGTTTAATCCCACCAGGCCGATCTTCTCCCCGCGCTCAATTCGCAAATCCAGTCCACGCAAGACCCATGTTTTACCATCATAGGTCACACCGGCCTGGTCCAGGCGCACCAGTTCCACCCCGCAATGCGGCGGTTTTGGAACCCGAATACGCGGGGCACGCATCACGACGCGGGGGATTTCGATCTCATCCATTTTCTCCAGCATCTTAAGCCGACTCTGAACCTGTGTCGATTTTGTGTTCTTGGCCCGAAACCGTTCCACAAACTTTTCAATTTGATCGCGCCGACGATCCTGATTACCCCTCGCCGCCTCGATTTGTTCATGCCGGAGGCGGCAATCCTCCTCGTATTTGTTGAAGTTCCCGGCATAGCGGGTCACCTGGCCGCCCGCCACTTCCATGGTCACAGTGGTTAGAGTGTTCAAGAGATAGCGGTCATGGGAAACCAGCACGAGAGTTCCCTTGTAATCGCGCAAATATCGCTGGAGCCATTCCACGGCGGGGATGTCGAGAAAGTTGGATGGCTCGTCCAGCAATAGTAGATCAGGATCTGCCACAAGCGCGCGGGCCAGTTCGGCGCGCATCTGCCACCCGCCGCTGAAGGAGGCAAATGGTTTATGAAATTCACCGACCTTGAATCCCAGCCCGCCCAATGCCGCCTTGGCACGGCTGCTAATCGCATAGCCGCCCTGATGTTCAAATTCCGTCTGGAGCACACCGAGCCGTCGCACGATCCGTTCACGTTCAATGGGCGTCGCCAAATCCAGATCGGCCTCCAGTAACTCAATCTGGCGCTGATTATCCATCAAGGACGGAAGCGCATTTTCCGAGTATTCCAGAAGATTGACATCGGGCGCCGTCGGCTTAAGTTGTTGCCGGAGATGACTGACGCGGATATCACGGGGAAGCGCAACATCACCCCGGTCCGGGGTGGATTCTCCCGTCAGTAGGGAAAAGATCGTGCTTTTTCCCGCACCATTGGGCCCGACAATACCCACCCGCTCGCCGCGATTGATGCGGAACGACACATCGTCCAACACCTGCTGTGCTCCATACCCTACAGAGACATTTTGAAAATCGATCATAAGTATGTCTCGAGGGCCTGCGTCTTGATGCCGTAGAACTCCTTGAGCGCCTTGATTCGCGCCAGAATCGGCTCGCGGGATTCCAACCGTGGCTTTTTCACGCCAAGAATCATTTTATTTTTGCTGGTGTGTTCCAGCGAAACAAACTCAAATACCTGCGCCGCATAGCCGGACGCCTCCAACCATAATGCGCGCAGACTGTCCGTTACCATTTCCGCTTCCTGTCCCATATGAATGCCATGACGGAGCACGGGAGAAAGAACACCCGGACTCACCATTTGCTGGCGGAGTTCCTTATGACAACATGGCGCGCACATAATGATCTCAGCCCCTCCCCGTATCCCCAGGGCCATTGCCTGGTCAGTCGCCGTATCGCAGGCATGCAGCGCAATCAGCACCTGAATGGAACCCGGCGTATAACTGGCAAGAGTACCCGCCGCAAAACCGAGTCCGGTCATTCCGCTGGCATTGGCGGTGGCATTGCAAAAATGCACAAGCTCATCCCGCGCCTCAACACCGGTCACATTGGCCTCGCGCCCCCGAGATGTTGTCAAGTAATCATACACGGCAAAGGTGAGATAACCCTTCCCCGCGCCAAAATCCACAATCCGCACCGGCCCCGCCCCGTCAATACGGGAGGTAGCCAACGCATCCTGAAACCGCTCCAGAAAAACATTGATCTGCTTCCATTTGTTGGACATGGACGGCAGCACCTGTCCACGTTCATTGGTAACCCCAAGGGCCGTCAGAAACGGACGGGAGGGATCAATTAAACGTTCCTTTGTCCGATCGTGTTCCCTGATTGGCAACACATCGCAGGTGGGTTTGCTCCGGCTCAGGAGTGTTTTGCCTTTCTTGCTGAAATCAAGTTGAGCATCCAGCGTCAGGGAAAAAAGATGTGCGCTTTTGAACTCACTTCCCAGTAACTGTTGTAACAAGCTGATCCCCCGCCCCGTCTCAAAATTCCGGGTCACATCCTTTGTCTGGTACCGGTATACAAAAGAAAGCGTCTCCCGCCCGTCCAAGACTACAGGGCGGACGGTTATTTTCTCCAAAGTTGCCTGCCCGCCGCGATATTTCCCGAGCACAAGCTTGATGAAGGAATTATTCTGCAAAGCTTCTTTTACCAGATCCAAAAATGTCGCACTCTCATTCATCCCAATTCACCTTTAAACCAGCCGTTTCGACCCCGAGATGGATTCATTCAATGCGTTCCACGCTATCACCTCGCAATAAATTCATTCAAGGCTATTTCGGGATGAAGTTCGATGACACATAAAAAACGGCCCTGTAAGCTTGCGCCACAGGGCCGTCATCTTGCTTTATTGGGAATCGATTACTTTACCGGTGCCGCCGCCGCAGGCGCCACAGGAGCGGCTACCGCAGGAGCGGCAGCTTTCTCAGCCTTCTTGGCAGCGTGGGCTGCCTTGAGCTCTTCCGGCGTGAGAAAACCGTCTTTATCGGTATCGGCTGCCGTGAACTTCTTCTCGGCGTCGCCATGCGCGATCGTCTTGAATTCGTCCAAAGACAGCTTGCCATCGCCATTGGCGTCGGCCTTCTTGAACATGTTCTGTTTTTCCTTATGGGGGGCCTTCGTACCCTCGGCTTTGGCGCCCTCGGCCATAACAACGGAGGACAATGAGGCGGCGACGACAACACTCAAACCAATCATACCAATATACTTCATTCGAATTATCCTTTCTGAACTTTTATGCTTCACATTGCGCACAATTAATGTGCTTGGTTATATAACGGAGCCACATTGCATATTATTGTAATCATTTACATTATTTTCTGGAACCGTGGACAGCCAAATTTTTGAAATACCGGATGTCATGCACAACCCGTGTTATCAGGGTTGTGCATGAGTAATCAATTCTCAATTAGCTCTGTCGCCAGAGCGGCGGGTGGCGATAAATCTACGGTCTCGCGCGTGCTTGCCGGGAAGGCTAGGCAGGGGAGAATCTGCCCAACCACACAGGAACGTATCCGTACTGCGGCGCGCCAGTTGGGTTATACGAGATGGCGACCGCAGAGCGAGTTCAGGCGATGGCTCTCAATATTCGGACATAAAAAAGGGATCACCCCGACTAGCATCCTGTGCTCCGTGGTGCTTGGTAACGTTTCGTATGCGTCATGCGGCACGGTCGTCATGTTGGCCTCATGCTGATTTTGATTGCCGCCTCCCCTTCCGCCGGATATAAAGAGAGTTACATGAATGAACCCTTTGTGTTTATCGGAAGGAGCATTATATGAGCAAAATGGCACTGATTTTACTTGGTATCGTGGCTGTTATCGTGATCGCGGTCATCAGCATTTATAACCGCCTCGTTTTGCTCCGCAACCTGTTCAAAAATGCGTTCGCTCAAATTGACGTTCAACTGAAGCGGCGGTATGACCTGATTCCCAATCTGGTCGAGACCTCGAAGGGGTATCTCAAGCACGAGCGCGGCACTCTGGAAGCCGTCATCGCCGCCCGCAATCAAGCCTACACCGCAAGCCAGAAGGCCGCCGCCAATCCTGCAGATGCCGTGGCGATGCAGGGATTGATGCAGGCGGAAAGCCAGATGGCCGGGGTGCTGGGACGACTGATGGCGATTGCGGAAGCTTACCCCGATCTGAAGGCGAATCAGACCATGATGCAATTGATGGAGGAACTGACCTCCACCGAAAATAAAATCTCTTTCGCGCGCCAGGCATATAACGATGCCGTCATGACATACAATACCGCACGGGAAACCTTCCCGAATGTCATGATTGCCAATATGCTTGGATTCGCCGCTGCCCAACTATTCGAACTTCAGGCGCCCGCCGAACGTGAGGCGCCGAAAGTCCAATTCTAAAGGGCCTAAAGCTCGACTTCGATCGTCCAGCCACACGTGAATGTGTCTTCGGGATTGAGAAGCGATTCCCAGTTTGCTCAACAGGACGCGGTCATGTCCGGATGTAGAGGATTGAATCCAGCAAGGCCGTGTCGAGTTTCTCCACTTTTTCAGGTTCAAGATAGTAACCATCCGGTTTCAATTGATTGAGATCTCCCGGTATCCTATAAAGATGCAGATGGGAAACGAAACGAACAGCACAACGCTTCTGGTGGATGGACATGTCCATATTTATCCGAACTATGCCTGGCCTACAGCCTTAAAATCGCTGCTCGAGAATCTAACTCGCTTCACTGAGCAAAAGCCGTGTTGCTCTGTAGTTGGATTGCTGACGGAAAGCAAGTCCTGCCAGTTTTATAAAGAGGTTATTGAGAAGGGTGCCCCCTTGACCCTTGATTCACTTCAGGTAGCAGCAGGCCCTGATGTCGGCAGTCTTGTGATTCGCGAGAATGGCCGCATCAGGGGCTATCTGATCGCCGGACGACAGATCGTGACTCGGGAGAACCTGGAGTTTCTCGCTCTGGGGGCAGACCTTGTCATTCCCGACGGGTTGCCTGCCATAGAGACACTACAGGCCATTACGGAACAAGGGGCGGTTCCCGTGTTGAGTTGGTCGCCCGGAAAATGGTTTTTTGGTCGCGGCAAACTAGTGAAAACCCTCATTTCGTCGAATCTGCCTGACAGTTTCCTGATCGGCGACACTGGTCTACGCCCGATGGTATGGGGACTACCCCGTTTGATGGGAATGGCCAATCAGCGCGGTTACAGAATCATTGGCGGATCCGATTCCCTTCCACTTTCTGGTGAAGAACGCTGGCTCGGGAGCTACGGGTTCCAAATCACTTCAGCTTTTGACCCTCAGCAGCCTGCGGCCAGTCTTCGGCGAATTCTCCAGTCTCCTGAAAGCCGCTTTGTCCCTATTGGAGGGCGCAACGCCGTCTCAGCCTTTGCCGCTCGCTGGGGCCGAAATCAGTTGCGAAAACACGTCTTCGCTTGATCCTCTAGGTAGTTATGATAGGCTGACCGCGTCAGTTTGGCTCTGCGACAATATATGCCATGAAAGCTGGATTTTTAGAGAAATTGATTTCGCGACTGGATCGTCTTGACCCTCAAAGCGTCCAAACCCATTTCCTGCGTTTGGCCAAAGAAAAGGGGCTATTGGAAACGATATTTCAATCGATTCAAGAAGGCGTCGTAGTCATCGATGGAAAAGGCATCATCACCTATGCCAACCGAGCGGCAGGTGCCCTGAGCGGTTTTAGCCACACGACTGCCATTGGAAAACCAATCGTTAGGTTCCTGCGTGATATTGATTGGAGCCGGGTCTTGAACTTGGATGCCGGTGAATGGACCAAGCTTAGCAGTCACCAGATTGAAGTCCGTTATCCCGAACCACGCATCCTGAACTTCTATATTGTTCCCCTCTCGGCTGTCGAGAGCACGGAAAAAGGCGCCGTCATCATTCTTCGCGATGTAACCCATGACCGTGCCCAAGCCGCCTCTTTGGTCGAATCAGAACGACTGGACGCTGTCCGCCTGCTCGCCGCCGGAGTGGCCCATGAAATCGGCAATCCACTAAACGCCTTGAATATCCATCTACAACTGCTTGACCGCGAACTGAAGAAAAACCATCACCACAATCAGTCCGCCCTGCTTGATCTAGTCAATGTCGCCCGTACTGAAGTAACGCGGTTAGACCTGATTATCACACAGTTTCTAAAGGCTATCCGGCCATCGAAACCCAATCTGGCGAAAAATCAGGTAGTGACCATCATCAGGGATACGCTCGCGCTTCTGAAACAGGAAATCGAAAACCGGGGTGCCCACGTTGAACTGCAATGTCCATCCGATCTGCCCGCCATCCGGCTGGACAAGGACCAGATCAAGCAAGCCTTTTTCAATATCATTAAGAACGCTTTGCAGGCCATGCCCGAAGGGGGATTGCTTAGAATCACGGCTGCCGCGTCAGACCGCTTTCTTGCGGTAGCATTCCGTGATAACGGATCAGGCATTTCCCCTGAAGATATTGGCCACATTTTTGAGCCGTATTATACCACGAAATCGGAAGGTTCCGGCATTGGTCTGATGATCGTTCAACGCATCATCCAGGATCATGGGGGGCGCATGGACGTTCATAGCGAGCCCGGAGTGGGAACCACATTTACCATGTTTCTGCCGCTCGATGAACGCCGTGTCCGTCTCCTCAAGCCGCATGCCCGCACCAAGTTCGACACCGAGGAGTCTCCATGAGCTCTAACCGAACCATCCTCATTGTTGACGACGACAAAAACACACGCGAAGGCCTGAAACGCGCGCTTCAGGGCCAATACGAGGTAGTCATGGCCGACAGCGCAGAAAAAGCGCTTCTGCTCATGGATGAACGATCCGTAGACATTGTTCTAAGTGATATCCGCATGTCAGGCATGGACGGCATGGCGCTTTTGCAGCGCCTCTCGACCCGCAGCAACCCTCCGGTTGTCATCATGTTGACTGCCTATGGCAATGTGGAAATGGCCGTCGAGGCCATGAAACGGGGGGCCTATGACTTCCAAATGAAGCCGGTTAATCTTGACCATCTCGACATGCTTCTCAAGCGAGCCTTGCGATCCAAAGAAGTGGAAAGTGAAAACATAACGTTGCGAGCCCAGCTTGACAGCCGGTTCGGTCTTGAAAGCCTTATAGGCCAGTCTGATGCTATACAGGAGGTTTTTGACATCATCAAACAGGCGGCGCCCTCCCAGGCCACGCTGCTCATCCAGGGCGAAAGCGGCACTGGCAAGGAACTGGTGGCCCATGCCGTCCATCAGTTAAGTACGCGCGCAAAAGGCCCTTTCGTCGCCGTACACTGCGCGGCATTGACCCCCACCCTTTTGGAAAGCGAGTTGTTCGGACACGAAAAAGGCGCTTTTACCGGCGCTGCGGAGCGACGGCGCGGCCGGTTCGAAATGGCTGACAGCGGCACCTTGTTTCTTGACGAAATATCCGAAATTCATCCTTCCATTCAGGTCAAACTGTTACGCGTTCTCGAAGAACGACAGTTTGAACGTGTCGGGGGCCATCAGACCCTCGACGTGGATATTCGCCTGATCGCCGCCACTAACGCAGATCTCGGCGCCATGGTCAAGGCGGGAACATTCAGGAACGATCTCTTTTTTCGGTTGGATGTTGTATCTATTACCCTACCTCCCCTGCGACAACGTGCCGACGATATCCCCCTGCTCTGCAATCATTTCCTGCAGGAATTTAATACCCGCAACAATAAGCATATTGAGGGTATCACCCCGGATGCCTTGGGAATGCTTTCCACCTATTCCTGGCCTGGTAATGTCCGCGAATTGCGAAATGTCATTGAACGTATGGTCGTACTGTCACGATCTCCACGCCTGTCTGTGCGCGATCTCCCCAACGCCATCAGACCGGTAGGCCACAGCGAAGCCCCGCATTCGGCGGCCAGGGTAAACGGGGAACTTCGGCATACGGGGCCGGCTTCCATCGCCGACGGCGAACGCCTCATGATTTTTGAGGCGCTCAAGAATAACAGGGGAATCCGAATCCATGCCGCCAAACAACTCGGCATCAGCCGCCGGACACTCCAGCGGAAACTCAAGGAGTACCGGGTTTTGTCACAGGAGCCTGTGACGCATTAATCCTCTGCCGCAGCGTTTGATGGCTGGTGTCCCCGGGATGCTTTTTCAGGCGTGTAATAATCAAAGCCGTTCTCAAGGTGTTCTCGAAGTCAGGATCCGATGGTAATCCAAGTTTCGTAGCCTGAAGGTAGTGCTGTTGGGCGCCGGAAACATCAACGGGCGTGAGAGTCACCAGAATCTGAGCCATGTTATAGTGAGCCTCAGCAGAATCCGGATTGATGTCCAGCGCCTTTTCGGTTGCCACTCGCGCCTCCCCGATTTTCCCGAGACCCATGTAGGCGGCGCCCAGTGTCAGGAGGGCGTCTGCGTTTTGCGGGTTTCTAACGTCAAACGGCTTCAGCATGTTCACCGCCTCTGGAAATTTACCATTCCGGCAAAATGCCACGGCCAGTTGGATAAACAGATCGGTTTCCGTGGGCATTAACTCAACTGCCTCCATCAGCAAAGTGATGGATCCCGGCATATTGTTGGCCTGCATCATCTGCCTAGCCTCCGTCTTCACGGCGGCAGCCACCGCCTTGTACGGGGTGTTGGTCCCCATGCTTCCTCCGAGACCCGCCCGGTTCAACTTGGCTTCCAATTTTGCAATCTTGCGCTGTAAAAGCTGATTGGCTTTCACGGCATCGCCCAGTTCACCCCTGAGCCGTGCCAAGGCTTTATCTAGGGACTTCGTGGTGGATTCATCGCCGGTATTCCGATCAAGGGCCAGGATTCCCTTGACTTCACTCAGTTCACCTAGAAGGGACTCCATCCGGGCCATGGTGTTGGATGAGGCTTCGCCTGGGGCATTGGTGCGGGTAGACACATCAGCGACCTCGGGCATCTCCACCGTCGCCAGCGCATTCTGGCATTCAGCAACGCGGTAGTTGACAATCGCCGTCTGCCAGTCCGGATATTCAGCCTGAAGTCGGCCATAGAACCCGAGCGCCGTCCGGTACGCCCTGGCCGCATCGGCCTCATGGTGGTCGGCCCGCGCCAATTCAGCATCTACAACCGATAAATAAGCCTTTTTAAGCCATTCACCGGCCTGTGGCGTGGCAGGAGTTGCCGGTGCAGCCATGGCACTCTGTAACCCAAACCCCGCCAAAACTACGGCGATCAAAACAAGTTTAAATATACGTCTCATAATTCATACTCCCAAGCATTCATTCAACAATAATGCTGACCATACTCATCTAATCACACGTCGACTGCAAGCCGGGAAAAAGCCCCATTGAGTTCAGCGTTGACGCTGATTAGGCTCGTATGTGAATATCCGTATCGAATTTCCTGTAACAGGAACACATCATGTATCGCGCCTTCTACAGTCTGAAAGAGAATCCTTTCAATGTCACAAGCGATCCGGGCTTTCTCTTTTTAAGCCCCACGCATACGGAGGCCCTGGATCATTTGGCCTACGGCATTGCGCAGAGAAAAGGATTTCTCGCCATCACGGGTGAGATTGGCGCCGGAAAGACGACCCTTTGCCGGGCTCTTATCAACCGTCTCGACGCCAGGGTAAAAGTGGCGCTGATTCTCAATCCCATCCTCCCTGAAACACAACTATTGGAAGCTATTGTCGATGATTTCGGCATTACCACCGGAAAACGAACAAAAGGCGCGCTCATCAAGAAGTTGAACCGGTTTCTACTGGAGCAGCTTTCCGAGGGGAACAACGCCGTTCTGATTATCGATGAGGCCCAGAACATGCGTGCCTCAGCCCTGGAAACGGTACGGATGCTCTCTAATCTTGAAACCGAGAAGGAAAAACTTCTCCAAATCATTCTGTTTGGACAGCCTCAACTCAAGGATAAGCTGAACTCGCCCGAGCTGGTGCAGCTTAAGCAGCGCATTGCCGTCCGGTTTCACATCCGGGCGCTGAGTAAGCCAGAGGTTGCAGGTTATATCCAGCACCGACTAAAAGTGGCAGGCGCTGGGGACAACATCGTTTTTGATGACAGTGCGATAAACGCCATCCACACCCACACCGGCGGTATCCCGCGACTGATCAATATCCTGGCCGACAAGGCGCTGCTTCTGGGATTTGTGAAGGAATTGTTCATCATGGATCATGATCACATTCAGCAATGCATACAGGAGCTTTCAGGCGAAGACCTCGCCTGATGTGCGGAAATCACCATGAGCACCATCAGTAACGCGTTAAAAAAAGCACAGATACAACGAATGGCCGATATGCCGGACTCGGGGATTCCTCACGGGCGGAATTGGTCGAAGGCGCCGGACGAAGACGACAAACCTGTGGTTGCGAAAAAAACAAATCACACCTTGGTAGTGAGCGTTGTCGTGGCTTTCATGCTGGCCGCCATTTTTTGCGTCATGCTTTTGTCGGCAGTATCAAAAAATCGGGAAACACAAACCCTTGCGTCTCATCCGGACGTCCAACCCGTCGTCACGCCTAAGGCAGTCGCCCCACCCCCTTCACCGCCGCCAAAGGTCGATGTCGCGCCTGTCACAACCATCGTTTCCGAGGTGGTCGCTCCCGTGCCCCAGCCGGCACGCGTCAAGCCGCAGCCGACTGATCTCCCGACGCTCAACGGCACATTCTATTCTGAACGAAATCCGGTGGCCATCATCAATGGCTTTAGCTTGAAAGAAGGCGAAACTGTCGGTCAGTACCAGGTGGTCAAAATCCTGCCCCAAAGCGTGATTTTGAAATCCAATGGCGATGAGTTTGAGATTAAATTGAAATAGAGGAGGATGCGTGAATAAACTCGTCATCGTTTCGGTCGTGGTCATTCTGCTTGGTTACACGGCGCTGGCTGATATGGCCGTTAAGGATACGCGGAGATTTACGGAGCCAAAACCTGGCCTTACGGTGGTGGCTGGCACAGTGGAACTGCCCGCCGGCGGAATATGGTCTGTCGCTGAACTCGGCAAGGATTCCGGGCTCTCTCAGATTCAACTGGAGCTCTCGCCTGCTGCCCGTGAACTTTCGAGAGGTGATCGCGCGCGTAAAGCCGACCTGCAAACACAAATCGAACAGGAACGTTACCCTCTTTGGAACCTCTACTGGGCGTGTGGCGAGTACGCAAGAACCAATCATAACGTTGGCCCGGACTCATGGGAGAATATTCGAACCAACACCTCGCGACATATCACCCAGAACTTCTCACAAGCAACAACGAATTACTTCCTCATCCCGGCTGTGCCGATTCAACAGGGGGGAACTTCACAACCGGAACGCCTTGTGCTCGCCCTGCAACTGCACCCCCTTGTGGCCGATGGCAAGCACTGGGTCCTTTTCAACGACGGCCAGTCCGAGCGCGTAATCATCGACAAGGCGTTGTGCGCAAAGTATGGCGTCACCATCGTGCCGCAACGGGCGCCTGAATCCACGGAACCAAAACCGGCGCCCAGTACCTGGGGCTACGTCGTTTCCGCACTCGTCAATCCGAATGCGAGAACAATTCCAGTGCGACTAACCCTCACGAACCGCACTAGCGGCGAGCAACGGGTCTGCGAATGGGCGTACGGAACGGCGGCGGAAGGCGATCACAACGTGACTTATAATTGGGCTATGGCCCGCTCTAGATACTGGAAGATGTGTGGCGGGAATGGCGATGCGCCCATTCTCAATTACTGGTTGTCACGAGGCGAATCCCTCTACGGCGCGGGGTCGGTGGGGCTCAATCAAGACCAGCCGCGGGGACCGGTGGAAAATGCCGACGCGTTCAGCGTTCTAGGTGGCCGGGCGGCGGTGCGGGAAACCCTCCAGATTCGGCCGCTCAGGCCCACCAGTGCCTCGAAAGTGGAATCCCAGGTTGCCATCGAAACACTTACCGGCGTCGTCGTTAAATCGCATCCTTTCGACGAGATGCTTAAAGGCGTCCAACCTGGCGCCCTCGCTATGGCGGACAGCGTACCGGCGGATCGCGCCTTTGTCTACTTCCCCAAACCCGAAACGCTTTTGCCGCTACTGAACGGCGGGGCCGATTTTGTTTTCCAGGGCGGTTCCCTGGCCAGCGCCAACCCCGCGGCCTATGATCTCAAACAGCGTTATGTCGAACGACTTGCGCTCTCGGAGCAGTGGATGAGAGACTTGTTGATAAAATCCGGCGCGGTCACGGAAATGGCCGTTCTTTTCCCCGATTTGTTTTTCATTGATGGCACCGAAGTCACGGTGTTGGCCCATATTCCAAAGGCACGGTTGCTCATGCCCGCACTGGGCATGCTTGGCCTGGCAAGTCTGACCGATACGGTGCAGGAAAAAACCGGCAAGGCAGGTTCATCCTTCTGGGTACTGGACAAAGACCTGCTCATCATCAGCACCTCCCCTAGCGAAGCCAGGCGGATCCTGGCGTTGCGAAAGGCGAAAGGAGCCGGCAGTCTGGGGCAGAGCGCGGAATTTCGCTATATGCTTTCCCAAACGCCTGTGCGCGCCGAAACCCGTTGCTACGTCTATCTTTCCGACCCCTTCATACGGCGGTTAGTCGGACCCGAGGTCAAGATTGGCCAACTCCGGCGGCTGGTTGCCAAAGGCGAGATGGAAAGCCTGACGGCCGCCGCCCTGCTCTATCGGCTGGACGGTCAGGCAGGCCGCCCGGATGTCCCGACACTAGTGACCAAGGGCTATCTGGCCGCGGAACCATCCTCCGCTCGTGGCAGCACGCTGGACCAGAATCTGTCCGCGTCCTGCCCGCAGTACGGTTCGCCGGCCCGAATGAAAACGCTCTTCGAAAACCCCGTGACAACGGTTACGCCCGACGAAGTCGCCGCCTACAAGGCGTACGTGGACAACTACTCGCGGTTCTGGCGCCAGTATTTCGACCCGATCGCCTTCCGGTTGGATGACGGGCCGGAGGGCGAACTGCAACTCACAACCTTCATTCTCCCGCTGATTGACAATAGCATCTATAACGGCCTCAAGGAGGTCATGCGTCACAAGGAGGACGGCACACCGTTGCGTCTACCCAATCTGACGCCGAAACCGCTGATGCTGCTCTCCCTCAATCTCTCGGAAGACTCGTGGACCAAGGTTACACGCGAGATGTTCTCGGATCTGCTGCGACGCTACACCACGCTTGACCCGATGGCCTTCGACAAGATTGGGCCGGGGGTTCATTTGGCGATTCATGATGCCGACCCCATCATCACTTTCGGGGCCGGAGACACGCTGGGCATATTCGGCGCCCAGACGCTGGGCGCCGGGCGCCAGGAAATGCTTTTTATTCCCGCCATTGCCTCCATCCTCACCCGTCCCTGTCAACTGATCGTGGAACTCCAGGACCCCGCCGCCGTGCGCCGCATGATGCTTGCCGCCTCAAGTTCAAGCGAAAACCGGCGGGAAGGCTGGTCGCCTAAGGTCAGCTTTTATAAATTGGAAGGTCGCGATTCATGGATTTGCGCCATTTCCATTGAGAATATTGTCAACATTCGGTTCGGTGTGGAAATCCAGGGCGACTACCTAATCCTCAGCAATCTGCCCTGGTCGCAAAAACCCGCCTTCGGTCCTACCCGGAAGGCTGAGTTAAACGCCATGGCATTGGACATTCACCCCGAATCCGGGATCCTGCAAATGCCGGGCCTATATACCGCCGCCTGCGAACAGGAACGGGCGGCGGCGGTACAGGGCGCACGTTACCTCTATCCCTTGCTGATGTGCGGAGCGGACTCAGTGGAGGGCGCCATCAGCCAAAGCCGTGCCTTGTTCGGTTTTGCGCCGGAGCATCCCGGCAAGGGCCAGTGGGAGTGGGAGAATGGACGAATCTGGAGCACGACGTATGGCGATGCCAGTCATCCCGTTCAGCCGGAATACAAAGCCGGGGATCGTCCCTTCGGGGTTCTTGCCGGCCTCGACACCTTGAATCTCAATCTTCAATTTGAGGATGCCGGCCTTCGCGTCGTGACACGCTGGAAGATGGCTTCTAAGGAGACCACCAAACTGTCAACATCCTTATCGTTTCCAATGGTGACGCGCAGGTAATCACCCGTCTTGGGCCCTGGGAAATAACGAATCAAGATTCCCATAGCTTTCAATGATTCAAAGATGGCCTTGGCGGGTTGCTCATGCCTGACCCAGAGAAAATTAGCGTCTGACGAACATACGGCAAAACCGAGTTGTTTCATTTTTTCGGCGAGTCGCTGTCGTGTGGCAATGATCCTCGCGGCATTGGCCCGCATGTGGGCCTGGTCGGATAGCGCCGCCGTGGCCGCCGCCTGGGTCAGCCGGTCAAGATTGTAGGAATCCTTGATCTTAAACAGTGCCGATATCAGTTCCACCGCCCCCACCACATACCCACAGCGGATGCCGGCAAGTGAATATGATTTTGAGAGCGTCCGCATCACCAGCACATTGTGCAACGACTTCGCCACCTCCATGCAATCGGCACGGGCAAAATCCACATACGCCTCGTCCACCAACACGACACCTGGAAACGTCATGCAAAAGCTCCGCACCTTTGAGGGCTCAAACAACATGCTGGTTGGAGCGTTCGGATTGGCCAGGAAAAACAAGGAGGCGGGGGCAGGATTTTGGGCCGGCCACTCAAATGCCTCCGTCAACTCACAGGCTGCCCCGGCGACATTCCTGATGGCGGTCAGGACGGGATAGAGCGAGTAAGACGGGGTAAAATACCCGATGGCGCCGTCATCCTCCACAAAGGCCCGGGTGCAAAGCGCCAGAATTTCATCCGACCCGTTCCCGACAAAAACCTGATCGACCCCCACCCCATGCAAATCGGCAATTACCTGCCGTAACCCGGAACTGACCGGATCGGGATATAACCGTAGCATTTCAAGTGGAATTGCGGCCAGCGCCTCGGCCACGCGCGGTGAGGGAGGATATGGATTTTCGTTCGTATTCAACTTGATGAGCCCCGGTTGCTTCGGCTGCTCGCCAGGGGTATAGGCTTCCAACGCCTCAACCGACTTCCTGATGAATGAACTTATCATTAGACCTCAAACCTCACGCGGGCGGCCCGGGCGTGGGCATCCAGTCCTTCCACCCGCCCAAACGCCTCGATCACCGGGAGCGTTTCCTGCAAATCCGCGCGGGTGAATGCCATAAAGCTCGTTCGCCGGCGGAAATCATCCACGGTCAATCCCGAGAACATGGTGGCGGTTCCCCCCGTGGGCAACACATGGCTGGGACCGGCCACAAAGTCACCAACGGATTCCGGGGTCCACATGCCGAAGAACACCGCGCCCGCGGCGCGCACTTTCCGTAGCCAGCTCCGGGGTTCCCTCACCATAATCTCCAGATGTTCGGGCGCAAACTGGTTGCACAGTTCCATGCCTTCATCCAGGGTATTTACCACCACAATTAGCGTGCCTTTTTCAAGCACCTTATGAATCGCGCTTTTCCGGGTTAACGTTTCCACCTGAGCCACGAGTTGATTCGCTACTTTTGTGGCCAACGAATTTGAGGTGGTAACCAAAATGGCTTTTTCCTGTCCGGTTCCATGTTCAGCCTGAGAAAGAAGGTCAGCCGCAACACATTCCGGATGAGCGGTGTCATCAGCCAGAATGGCGATTTCGCTTGGTCCGGCCACCAGATCCAGCGCAACCTCGCCATATACCAGTTTTTTGGCTGCCGTAACATAGGCGCCGCCGGGCCCAACAATCTTCTGCACCCGGGGAACCGTCTTAGTGCCATAGGCCATCAGGCCAATGGCCTGAATACCACCGACACGATAGATCTCCGTGGCGCCCGCCATTTCTAGCGCGAAAAGAATATACGGGTTGACCCGTCCAGTGGAATCGGATGGTGTACACACCACAATCTCCTGGACGCCGGCAACCCGAGCCAGCGTAACAGTCATGAAGACTGTCGAAACCAAGGGCGCCTGCCCGCCCGGGATATAGACTCCCACCCGGTCAAGCGGAACAAACTGTTCTCCCAGTTCCCCTCCCTTTGGGCTGAAGATCTTCCAGTCTTTCTTCATCCCGGCGCGCGAGAACGTTGTCACCCGCTTATAGGTTTCACGGGCTGCTATCCTAAATTGCGAGTCAACGGTCTCGCGGGCTTCAGCGAGTTCCGCCATGCTGACGCGAAGGTTTCCGGGTTTTAATGACACGCCATCAAAATCCTTGATGGCCTTAAGCACCGCCGCATCCCCGTTCAGGCGAATGTCGTCAAGTGTTTCCCGGGCAGCCGTCTCGGCGACAGGATCGAAGGCCGGTCGTTTAAGGAACGAGGACACCAGACTCGATGGTTTATCTGCTGCCCATTTTGCGATTTTGATCTCCATACCCTACTCCTTCTGTTCTGGACTGTTCTTCCAGTAATAAAGTTTCACCCATCCCCAGGCGTTCGTCGATCCCGGCTGTCCCTTGCCAGCCCGTAATCCGCGAACGATGGCAGAATCCACGGTTGGAAGTCCGGATGGTTGATCCAAAAATACATGCTGAACCCTACCCAACCGGTCAATCTCAACGGAGGCCATCACCGAAACCACCTGGTCATCCATTCCTGAAAAAATAAGTGAATGCACAGCGGGAGCCTCAAATTGACGGGTAGTCAACGACTCCTGAGCTTCAAACCGAAGTGACGCCGTGGCGCTTGGCACCACTTTCGGGAATATCGATTTTGTCGTTGCCTCTGGATCAAACTCTGTGGCTCTCAAGGAAGCCCCGCCTCGAAATTGCGATGGAAGAGACACATCTGACTCCATGCTCAAATAGACCGGTTCCGAAACCTTTGGTTTTAGAACGGAAACCACACTTTTATTAGGCAACTCCTTCATCGTTGCTTTTTTACTAAATCCATATGGGGTCGGAAAAGGCATCAAAACGGGAGACCATGCTGATCCATCCAATCCTTGTGCGGTCCGGACATACCTGAATACTGGAGTCGTCCGTTTGCCTCCCTTTTGGGCCACGGGGTTGCCCAGAGGCCATGCGAGCCATGGCAGGATCCAAAGCAAAGCCCCGCCGCCGACGACCAGCGTCGCGTTTCTCCAGGAAAGTGGTATGACGTACTGATTTGTCATATTCGTCATCTTGGTGATGGCCGAGTCGCCAGATTCACTTCCCGGAATCCCGCTTCCGATGCCATGTCAAACAGAGTCACAATTGTCTCATGCCGCACCATTCGGTCGGCCTCAATCACGAGGGGTAGATTAGGTTTCTGGGTCCAGGCCGTCATCAATGTCGAACGCAAGGAATTCATCTCTTCCGGGTCACGCCCCAAAAAACGCTGGTCATCGAAAAAAAATATTTCGTCACGATCCGTTCGGCCTGCCATGGGCAGGGAAAGCACGGCAATATTATGCCCGTAATGCCGCCCGTCGGTAAAGGGGGCCTCGGGGAGTTGGACTGCCACACCCGGTTGTAACACATTCGGGGCCAGCAGATACAGGTACATCACAATCAATAGTGTAACACTTATCCAGGGAGCCGTGGCGACCAGCCCCTTGTTGAGTTGGTTTTGGGGCCGGTAATGACGGAAACCATGTACTGTCCACCCCATTGGGGAAGAGTCCTCCCTCTTAATCATACGTCTTTCTCCACGACTGATTCATCGCGTACAATGGGAATACCAGACAGAAAGGCAATCATATCCGAGGCGGAACGCTCCATATCGATGACGATCTTTTCCACTTTGCCTGTGAGGAAATTGAAGGCCACATAGCATGGCGCCGCCACCGCCAGACCGACGGCGGTCGTCACAAGCGCCTGCATCAGCCCCCCCATGACATCCAAAGGCTGAACCAGAGGAGCGGCTGCCTTCATCGCCTGGAGGGCCTTAATCATGCCCAGAACGGTTCCCAGGAGGCCGAAAATGGGCGTCACCTGAGCGATTGTTGCGAAAATGGCCAGCCGTCGTTCCATCCTCGATATTTCCGTGCGGCCGGCGTTTTCCATCGCGGTTCGAATGGATTCCTTATCAGCGTTCCGGTTAAAAATCGCCGCCTTCACAATAACCGCCACAGGTCCCGGTGTGTCCTCACAAAGGGCGAGGGCTTCGTTTACATTTCCGCGCCTGAGGTTGTTGCCAATTCCGGCAATAAAATCCTCTGACTTGATGCGGGCCCGATGCAAACTCAACAGGCGCTCAAGAAAAAGCAGGAAAGCGCAAACCCCAAAAGCAAAAATAAGCCATGCGACCAACCCGCCCTCTCTCAATAATTCAAACATAACTTACTCCTTACCAGATCCAGTGTTCCGTTCGGATTTGATCGATACGCTTCCTCGCGTCGCCGCTAGCCGGCACCTGTGCGCCCTCAACGCGTTCAAGCACCTTAATGGCCCGCTTCCAATTCTTGTCTAGTTCCAGGATATCTGCGGCGGAAAAGGCCGCTTTGGTAAACCAGACCGCCGCAGCGCTATCCGTCTGCCTGTCCGCAAGATACCGGCAGACCACGCGTGTGTAGTACTGCTCAAATGCCTCGACTCTTTTTTCCATCTTATCATAACATCGCCCGATCTTGTATTCCGCCTGAAGTTCAAGATCAAACGTCGTGCCGGGACTTCGCGCCACTGACCGGTAGGAGGCGATCGCTTCTCCATAGCGCTTTGGGTCTGTCTTCCCGAGGGTGAAATGACAGTCTCCGCGACGTCCCCAGGCAGCGCTGACCAGGGGGGAGTTCGGGAATTTTGAGATCAACTCATCGAACATCAGGATGGCCCGCGAGAACTCACCCAGTTCACACAAGGCATCCCCCTGCTGGAAACGGATCTCATCGAGATGCTGACTCGCCGGATAGGTGCGTGACATTCGCGTGAATAACTCAACCGCCCGCAGATACTCTTTCTGCATCATGGCCGCTCGCCCAGCTTTGATCAGAGCCTGGTCGGCCAGCGGATCCGCAGGGAACTTGTCGGCCAGTTTGATGAACTGGGTTTCCGCGTCGGCATAATGACCATGATTGAATGCATATTCCCCTATCCAGAACATTACACCCGGCGTCCATTCAGTCTCGGGATAACGTTCCACAAACGCCTTGCAAACTTTGAGGGATTCCTCCTCCTGGCCTCTCATATAAAGCGCCCAACCACGCATGAAATAGGCTTGCGGCGCCACCCGGCTCCCCGAGAACTCGGAGACAACCCGTGAAAAATCATTGAGCGCCACGTCAATTTCACCCATTTGGTAGGCGGCCAACCCATGTCGATGCAACGCCTCGGCATAAAGGGCGCCCGTCGGATAGACCGTCATGACTTCCGCATAGGCCACGGACGCGTCACGAATAAAGGCCGGCCCCTCCTCTTCCTTAATTTCTGCAATGCGCATCAATGCCCGTTCAGCCAGAGGATTGGAGGGAGACTGACGAACCAGTTCGCGAAACCGGCTTTCGGACTCCCGGCGAAGACCCTGCCTCGCCAGGCTTTCCCCGGACTGATACATAACTTGTGGGGTCAATGCGGTCTCAGGATAATCATTGAGGATTCTCTCGTAAGCCACCGCCGACAATTTATATTGCGCATTAGCGAACAAGGCGTCTGCTGCTTTAACCAACAGGGGTTCACGCACCACGGCGTTGGTCACCATTCCGGCCGCCTTTTCAAAGAGAGACGAGGCCTCAGCGTATCGTTGCAGTTCCCAAAGGGCCAGTCCACGCCCCTTGAACGCGGTGAGTCGGCCTCCCGGGTCGGTAAACGTCTCCAGATAATACTGATATTCCTGTGCCGCTTTTTCGAATTGCTTCAAGGCATGATACCCGGCGGCTAGTTCGAGCTGCAATTCCCCCGAAATCGGGTCAGCGGTCATCTGGGCGATCACCGGACGCAACAATTCGGCGCCTTCAGTGATTTTGCCCTGTTTCAACAACCATCGCCCCCAGAGGGCGCGCCCCCGATTTTTAATCGCGACAGTGGGCGCCAAATCCACTCCCTTGGAAGCGGCTGTGACCGCTGCCTCCAGATTACTCTGGGCGGCATTGACTTCACTAAGGGTCATCCAAGCCAGAGCCCGCCGATCAACCCTGACGCCGGGATCATTCGCCACAAGCGTGAGAGTATTCCAAGCGGACTCCCACTTGCCCTCCGCAACCATGGCCTTTGCTAGCCACAATTTGCCGTCCTGTACAGCACCAAGAAAGGGGGAACGCGTTGACAGCCGCTCCAAAACACCCCGTGACGCCAGACTATTCCCAGAGGCCAGCAAAGCCTGTCCCCAATCCAATAGATTGGCGGCCCCTTCATCGGTGGTCCCATAGAGACGGTCAAACCGTTCAAACACAGCCAGGGCTTCCGCCTGCCGGCCTTCCTTCAGATTGCACCACGCCTCAAGGCGCGATGCCCTCGGCCTGAGAGGGCTACCGGAAAACCGCGCGTCGAATCCGCGAAGTTCTTCAAGGGCGATGCGGTTGTTCCCCGATTCATACTGTGCCGCCGCGTGCCAGTAAACCAACGCGCCTGCCTCGGTCGTCGGTAATGCCCCCCTCACTGCGTCCAGGCTCGCCAACATCTCTTTAAATCGCCGTTGGCCGTACAAGGCCCTGGCCAAAACAACGGTGGCATCCCCGCGCGTGAGGGGCGGCAGGCTTTTTGTCGCCAGCGCCTCTTCCGCCTGCTTTTGGGCCAATTCGAAGAGACCATCTTCCAGTGCCGCCTGAGACGTTATCAAGGCGGTAGGAAGCGGAGGTTGATTTGCCGGGGATGGAGAGCGGGACGCGCCGAAAAGTCCTCCTGCCCAAAGCGATAGGCCAGCCGCCAGGCTAAGGGCCACGCTCATTCCTCTATAGACGCAACTCTTTTTCATTTCAGATATTTCAGCAAAACTTGCCCCGTATACGATGCCTCGCACCGGGCAACCTCTTCCGGGGTGCCCTCAGCCACAATACGGCCTCCGCCCTCTCCCCCTTCAGGCCCCAAATCGATAATGTAATCGCTCCGTTTTATCACGTCGAGATTATGTTCGATCACCAGCACGGTGTTGCCTGCGACGCGTAACCGCTCCAACACATGCAACAGTCGCTCGATATCCGCAAAATGCAGCCCCGTGGTGGGTTCATCAAGCAGATAGAGGGTCTTCCCTGTGGCCTTCCGGCTCAGTTCCGCCGCCAGCTTCATACGCTGCGCCTCCCCACCGGAAAGGGTTGTCGCCGACTGGCCCAACTGGATATAGCCCAACCCCACCTCGGACATCGTCCGGACTTTCCGTTCAATGGTCGGAATATTTTTAAAAAACTCAAGCGCCTCATCAATGGTCAATGCCAGCACATCGGCAATGCTTTTTCCGTTATAATGAACCTCAAGCGTCTCTGTATTGTAGCGGAGCCCCCGGCACTGTTCGCAGGGGACGTACACATCCGGGAGGAAATGCATTTCAAGTCGTATGATCCCGTCTCCCTTACAGGTTTCACAACGACCGCCCTTGACATTGAAGCTGAACCGGCCGGGGCCATAACCTCGCACCCGTGACATCGGAAGGGCGGCAAAGATATCTCGAATCGCCCCGAACGCCCCCGTATAGGTCGAAGGATTGCTTCGCGGTGTCCGCCCGATCGGGGACTGGTCAATGACAATCACCTTGTCAAGTTTTTCAGCCCCAAGCAGCCGACGGTGCGCCCCGGGGATGTCTTTTGAACCATAGAATTTCCGGAACAAGGCGCGGCGCAGGATGTCATCCACCAGAGTGCTTTTCCCACTGCCGGAAACCCCGGTGATACAGACGAATAACCCGAGCGGAATCCGGACATTCAGATTCTTTAGGTTATTTTCCGTACATCCCATGACCTGCAACCAGTGGTCTCCCGGCTGAGTCCGTTTAGCCGGAACAGCAATGGTTAACTCGCCATTCATATAGCGGGCAGTCAATGACCGGGGATTTGTCAGCAATTCCGCCACAGCCCCCTGATGAATCACCTGCCCCCCATGGCGCCCCGCCCCCGGCCCAAGGTCGATGACATAATCCGCCGACCGGATGGTTTCCTCGTCATGTTCGACCACGACCACGGTGTTCCCCATATCGCGCAGTTGTTTCAAGGTGTTAATCAAGCGTTCATTGTCCCGGTAATGCAGCCCGATGCTGGGTTCATCCAGCACATAGAGCACCCCCACCAGACGGGAGCCGATTTGCGTTGCCAGCCGGATGCGCTGCGCCTCACCGCCTGAAAGCGACCCGCTTTCGCGGTCCAACGTCAGATAATCTAACCCGACATCCGCCAGAAACTGGAGTCGTTCTTGTATTTCCTTGATCACATCGCCGGTTATTTTCTTTTCTTGATCGGACAAGTTAATCGCTTTAAAAAAATCGAGCGCGGTGCGGACCGAGAGCCGGGTCAGATCCACAATCGATTTTCCGGTGACGGTGCAGGCCAGCACCTCAGGGCGCAACCGTGCCCCACCGCACGTGGGACATGCCTGTTTGCTCATGTAATCACGAAGTCGCTGCCTAACGAAATCGCTGTCTGTTTCCTTATAACGGCGGGCTAGGTTAGGAAGCACGCCTTCAAAAGGTTTGTCATAATGGCGGAAGGCACCCCCGCGCCAGTAGCCGAAGGTCATGTCTTTATCACCAGACCCATGTAAAAGCAGTTTACGGGTGTCCTCCGGTAGATTCTTGAAGGGAGTATCAAGACTGAACTCGCACTGTTTGGCCACCGCACGTAGTTGGGCTTTGTAGTAAATCAGCAGACGACGTCCACCCCGCCGCCACGCCGGAATTGCCCCTTCTTCGAGGGAAAGTTCCTGATTAGGAACCACGAGGTGTTCGTCAAAGACTAGCTTGGATCCCAGCCCGGAACAATCCGGGCAGGCCCCGTACGGACTGTTGAATGAAAAATGCCGGGCGGTCAGTCTTTCGAAACTAACCCCGCAATCGGCGCAGGCATGTTTTTCTGAATAGAGCCGTTCCGACCAAGAAGTCTCCTGTCCGGACTGGGTGAGGGCAATCAATGAGCCTCCTCCCTCCCTAAGCGCCAACTCGACGGAATCGGTCAGCCGTGACCGGATTTTGGCGCCAATGACCAGTCGATCCACCACCACATCAACATTATGCGCTTTCTTTTTATCCAATTTGGGCAACTTGTCGAGTTCCACCATGTCGCCATCCACCCGAACCCGGACAAACCCCTGTTTCTGGATTTTCTCAAAGACAGCTTCGTGAAGGCCTTTCTTGCTTCTCAATAGAGGAGCGAGAATGGCCACCTTGGTCTTCTCAGGAAAGGCCAGCACCTGATTGACAATGACCTCAGCCGTCTGGCCTGAAATCGGACGCCCGCAATGCGGGCAATGGGGGTGTCCCACATTCGCGAAAAGCAGGCGCAGATAATCATGGATCTCCGTCGTGGTGGCAACGATGGAGCGAGGGTTCGAACCAGCTGTCCGCTGTTCAATGGAAATGGCTGGGGACAAGCCCTCGACATAGTCGACATCTGGCTTTTGCATCTGATCCAAAAACTGTCGCACATAAGCCGACAGGCTTTCGACGTAGCGACGCTGCCCTTCAGCGAACAGGGTATCGAACGCCAGGGAAGATTTTCCTGAACCGCTCAACCCCGTGATCACCGTGAATCCATCGCGCGGGATGCGCACCGTGATGTTTTGCAAATTATGCTCACGGGCGCCGGCAATAATAATGTGGTTGCGGCTCATTACACCACTTTCACAAGGCAATAATTCTTTTTGCCAGCCCGCAAGACAAGAACCCGGCCCTCAATCAGCATGTCGTCCGAGATTATTGCAGCGACATCAGTGATACGGATATTATTGACGTAAAAACCGCCATCGGCAACCAGTCGCCGGGCTTCGCCCTTGCTTTTACAGAAGCCGCTGGCCAAAGCCACATCCAGAAGTCCGGTATCGCGAACTGCGTCTGCCCCCAATTCGCGGGACGGTACATTCGCGAACACCTTGATCAGGTCATCCGCCTTGAGCCCCTCCATGGAGCCCCCGAACAATACGGTGCTGGCGCGCTGCGCAATGGCAAGCCCCTCAGCCCCGTGAACGGTGCGGGTGATTTCCTCGGCCAGAGTACGTTGGGCCAATCGTTTCTCTGGCGCCCCGGCCATCTCCCGAGCAATGGCATCAATCTGGTCGAGCGGCAGAAAGGTGAAGATCTTAAGGAACCGGATGACGTCGGCGTCATCCGTCCGAATGAAGAATTGGTAGAAATCATAGAAGGAGGTGCGGTTATGATCCAGATAGATGGCATTGCCTGCCGATTTTCCAAACTTCTGGCCACTGCTGTCACAGATAAGCGGGAAGGTCATTCCGAAAGCCTCGCCTCCGCGCAGCTTGCGGATCAAGTCCGTTCCGGCTGTGATATTCCCCCACTGATCTGATCCGCCAATCTGAATACGGCACGCCTCGGTGTCCCACAAGTGCAGAAAGTCATAGGCTTGGATCAGTTGATAACTGAACTCGCAATAACTCATGCCCGATTCGCTTTCCATGCGGGCACGGACGCTCTCCTTGCCCAGCATCGCTCCCATGCGAAAGTGCTTTCCCACATCGCGCAGGAAATCGATATACGAGAACCGTTGCATCCAGTCGTTGTTGTTCACGATTTTCGCAGGCGCCGTTTTGCAGTCGAAATCTAGAAATCGGGACAGGTTTTCCCGGACTCCCGCAAGGTTTTGTTGAACTTCATCCGGCGTCAGGAGTTTCCGTTCCGCCGCTTTGCCCGAGGGATCGCCGATCATGCCTGTGGCGCCGCCGGCGAGTGCAATAACTTTGTGCCCGGCACGTTGAAAGTGTGCCAACCCCATGATTGTGACAAAATTCCCGACCTGCAGGCTGCTTGAAGTTGGATCAAACCCGGCATAAACGGCCGTGGGCGATTCCACCAGCTTCAGAATATCCGGGCTGGTGATGTCATCAAACAAACCCCGCCCCTTTAAGACATCAATGGCATTAGTCATAGTCATGTCCCTTACTTCTTAAAAAAACGAGGCGCCCCGTTGGTTGTCCGGCGCGCCTCGTCACAGCTTCTTATGACAGGTCTTTTACTTGTCTTTGCCGCCGGATTTGTCACCCGGATGCCATTCCTCATCCCTGGCGCCGAAAGCGGCGTCGAAGGCACCGGCCAGATCGACAAGATCCTCACCCGGGCGCAGCCCTTCGAGCATCTCGTCTTTAACGACAAAGTCCTCGTCCGCGACGCTCGCCGCCTTGATGCTCAGACCGATCTTGCGATCCACCTGATCAATACGGACAATGCGGGCCTCGACTTCCTGTCCGACCTTGAGCACATCCTTCACCTTTTCCACGCGATCATCGCTGATCTGTGAGATATGAACGAGGCCGTCAATGCCTTCCTCGATTTCCACGAAGGCGCCAAAGGAAGCCAGCTTGGTGACCTTGCCCTTGACCATCTGGCCGATCTTCATCCGGGAAGCGATTGTCGACCACGGATCTTCCTGGGCCTGTTTCAAGCCAAGGCTGATGCGCTGATTGTCGGGATCGACTTCCAGAACCACGGCCGCCACTTCCTCGCCCTTCTTCAGGAGTTCGGAGGGGTGGTTGATCTTGCGAGTCCAAGACATGTCCGACACATGAACCATGCCGTCAATGCCCTCTTCCAACTCCACGAAGGCACCGTAAGAGGTCAGGTTGCGAACCTTGCCACTGACACGGGCGCCAAGCGGATACCGCATACGAACGCCATCCCATGGATTTTCCTCGGTCTGGCGGATACCCAGCGCAATCTTCTGCTCATCCTTGTTGACATTGAGCACGACGACGTCCACTTCCTGTCCCACAGTAAGAACATCGGAAGCCCGCGCGATACGCTTTGTCCAGGAAATCTCGGATACATGAACCAGCCCTTCGACACCCTGTTCGATTTCGACGAACGCGCCATAAGGAACCAGATTGACTACTTTACCGCGCAGACGACTACCCACGGGATACTTGGCCTGGATATTGTCCCAAGGATTGGTGCTGCGCTGCTTCAAGCCGAGCGAAACGCGTTCTTTTTCCAGATTGACATCCAGAATGACGATTTCGAGCGAGTCGCCCACCTTGACCATCTCGGTCGGGTGGTTGATGCGGCCCCAGCTCATATCGGTGATATGCAGCAGTCCATCCATTCCATCGAGATCCACAAACACACCGAAATCGGTGATGTTTTTGACTAACCCAGTGCGAACCTGGCCCACCTTGATCTCGGTCAGCAATTCGCGTTTGCGGTCGCGGCGACGGTCTTCCATCAACTCGCGGCGCGACAACACGATGTTGCGGCGGTCGTCGTTGATCTTGATAATCTTGAATTCGAGGGTCTTACCCACGAGGGCATCCGGGTCATGGACCGGGGTCACGTCAACCTGGGATCCGGGCAGGAACGATTCCACGCCGCCGACATCCACGATAAAGCCGCCCTTCACGCGACTCCGGATGTCCCCATTGACAATACTGCCTTCTTTGTAGGTTACCAGGACCTGGTTCCAGTGTTCCTGTTGCTCGGCCCTGCTCTTGCTGAGCATGACCATACCTTCTTCATCTTCAATGCCCTCGAGCAGGACATTGAACACATCGCCGGGCTTGACCGCGGAGATGTCCGGGAACTCACTGGCGTGAATCATTCCCTCTGATTTGTACCCAATGTCTATAAGAACCCCGTCGCCGCGAACTTCCAGGACTTTGCCGGGAATGATCGATCCTTCAGAGAAGGTTTTCAGGGTTTCTTCGTACATCCGAGACATCTGGGCCCTTTCGGTGTCTTCGACAACCGCCGGCACAGCGCTCTTCTTTTGCTTTTTAGCCATACTTATTGTTATGTTGTTGTTACCTCAGTTACACAGGTAAGCGGAACCGGAGACACCCCCGAAATACCCCGCCCCCCACCGACTAAGAACCGGCGATATTCCTCAATAAACCCTTGCAGCGCAAGCACAAACTGTCCCATTCGCACAAAAAAATGTTCCGTCAATCATGGCATTCTTGCGCTAGGCCTTTTTACATGGCAGGATTCCACACCAAAGGGAGATCACCATGATTCGAAAATATGCTGATAGGGAAGTCGAGAGCCGTCCCACCATGCGCGGAGGCACGGGAACAGTCACTTTGCGTCACTTTTTTAAGAAAGAGGAAATCAAGGCCAGCACAAGGCTGTGCGCACATCTAGTTCTTCCGCCAGGAGCCAGCATCGGCCCCCATCAACATGAGGGTGAGGACGAGGTGTATATCATCACTCGTGGCACTGGCTTATTGGATGACGGGAACACCCAATCCATCGTTTCAGCCGGAGATGCCATCCTGACCGGAAACGGCGAATCCCATTCCATTGCCAATACCGGGACAACAGATCTTGAAATTACCGCCGTGATTATGTGCTATGCCTGACCTTCCTTCTATCATCCCCGAGACTCTGGTGTTCCCTGAAAAAACGCTTTCGGGACGCGGCAAACTCTCATCCTTGTTCGAAGAATGCCGGCGCTTTGGCTCACGCGGCCTCATACTCCACGGCGCTGCACTTGAGCAAAAGTGGCGGTTGGCTGCCCTGTTAGCTTCTGCATCACCCGATATGTCCATCCGGACAGTCCGTCACCAAGGCGGGGAACCGACCCTGAAACAGGTTTCAGATTTAATTCAGATCGTCCGTGGTCATGATGCCTGCTGGATCGCCGGTATCGGCGGCGGGAGTATCATGGATCTGGCAAAAGCCGCCGCTGTCCTTGCACATGCCCCCTGCCCGCCTGCCCATTATCACAATGGCGCCATCATTCCGGAGCGGGGGCTGGCATTCATCGCTGTTCCCACAACGGCGGGAACAGGGGCAGAAGCCACCCTGAATTCAGTACTGACAAACGAACTCACCGGCACCAAGAAATCCATTCGCGCCGCCGGCATGATGGCCCGTGTTGTGATTTTGGACTCGACCCTGCTTGCCGCCTGCCCGCAGCCCGTCATTGCGGCTTCAGGAATGGATGCCCTGACCCAGGCCATTGAAGCCTTCACGAGCCGTAATGCCACCTGGCTAAGCGATGCGCTCGCCCTCAAGGCTGCCGGCCTGATCGCCCGGCACCTGGAACCGGTGTATCAGACGCCGGACTCACCGAATGCCGAACCGCTCCTGATTGGAAGTTATCTGGCCGGCGTGGCCCTTTCCTTTTCGCGGCTCGGACTCGTACATGGAATGGCCCATCCGCTCGGCTCACTCTATCACCTCCCCCACGGAGTCGTCTGTGCCGCCTGCCTGCCCCACGCCGTTGAACTCAACCGGGAAGCCTTCGGCGCCAAATACGGGCAACTCGGCTCAGCCATTGGCGGGGATCTTCTGGAAACGATCCGGAGTCTGATATCACGCCTTGCTATGAAGTCCCCCTTCATCGGCAAACCAGTACGGGATGCAGAATTGATCATCCAGGAAACGCTATCCTCAGGCTCAACCAAGGCCAATCCCAAGCCAATCACCCGCAAAGATGTCGAATGGATGTTGGAAAGACTGTTTTCGTCCAAGGGGGCCTTCAAATCAGGCGCCGGATATGACCAGGAGTTTCATTCTGACGAACCGCCCGCAGTGTGCCTATCGAACCGGGTACATCGGAGAATAACTGTTGCTAAACGCGTTTAGCGTTGAGGTTTCGCTAGAGTGGACACAGATGATCTTCTGTTTATGCCCCTCACCGTAGGACGACCATCAGGGCGGCCGTGCCGAGGAGGAACAGCCCCATCAGGACCTTGCTGACCGCCACGTTCCGCTACGACGGCTACGGCAACAAGGTGAATTTCTTACGACCGCAATGGGGATTTTTTATGACGTCACCGCAGGAATCCGGGCCGTGTCGAACAGGTTAGAGGCGGATCGGAAGTTACCTGTCCGGCGGGCTCAGAAACGTCGGATTCTGGCATCTGAATCGATTCAGATGGCTCCGTGCGGGGGGGCGGGCTGCTGAACCGGGGTGCCGATGAGTGAATCTTTGGTTGCCGATAATGTTCAATGTTATCTGTGTTTCGCAACTAGTGCACCAGTTTCTCTTCAGGGGGGGGATACCCGCAACCTCTGCATCTCCGCCATGCTCGAGGCTGTCCGGGACCGCAAGCAGGTCATCGGCATTGATCAGGTAAACCGCGTCCTGATGCAACCGCACTGGAGAAAAGATCATGACATGGTCCCG